>Ga0247610_10001942_pt1 | contig 24674 bp, 20 predicted proteins | sample 174DNAGHGhighgp2_FD_193483 | JGI IMG/M metagenome (GOLD analysis project Ga0247610, IMG submission 193483) | Sheep rumen microbial communities from Palmerston North, Manawatu-Wanganui, New Zealand - 1742 DNA GHGhigh gp2 | ecosystem: Host-associated > Mammals > Digestive system > Stomach > Rumen...
TAGAAGTGATGATGATAAAAATAAATTATTGTCTAGATTAAATAGAATTACAGGACAATTAGATGGTATTAAAAAAATGATAAATGATGATAGATATTGTGCTGATATCTTAATTCAATTATCAGCAGTAGATAAGGCTATTAAATCATTAGCATCAGTAATTTTAGATAATCATATGCATTCATGTGTATTAAATGGAATTAAAGATGGCGATTATGAAAAGCTTGATGAAATAGTAGATCTATTTAGGAGGTTTTCATAATGAAACAAAGATTTGATATAAAAGGAATGACCTGTGCTGCATGTGCATCTCATGTTAGTAAAGCTGCTAAAAGTGTTGATGGAGTATCAGATGTTGAAGTTAATTTATTAACTAATACAATGGATTGTAATATCGATGATCCAAAAAGAATTGATGAAATCAATATGGCAATTAAAAAGGCAGGATATGAAAGTAATGCTAAAGGTATAAACTCTAAAAATTTTGAAAAAGAAGAAAATAAGATTAAACCTCTTATAATTAGATTAATTTTTTCAATAATTTTTCTAATTCCATTATTCTATTTATCAATGGGATTTATGATGCATTTTTATATATTTAATTTAGATAAAAATCCTTTAATATTGGGATTAATATTAATGATTTTATCAGCTATTATAATGTTATTAAATAAACGATTTTATATATCAGGATTTAAAGCTTTAATCAATAGAAGTCCTAATATGGATACATTAGTTGCCTTAGGTTCAATGGTATCATTTATATATGCTATAGTTATATTATTTATTATGGCTTATTATAAAAATGATGATCATATGATTATGAAATATGCAATGAATTTAACATTTGAAACTGCAGGTATGGTTCCTACATTAATTTCAATTGGAAAAATGTTAGAAGAATATTCTAAAGGAAAAACTACAAATGCATTAAAATCATTAATGAATTTAGCACCAAAAGAAGGAACAATAATAAAGGATGGAAAAGAAGTTAGAGTAAAAGCATCTGATATTAAAATAGGTGATATATTTATAGTTAAGGCAGGAGATTCAATTCCTGTAGATGGAAAAATAATTGATGGTATATCATCAGTAGATGAAAATATGCTAACAGGAGAATCAATGCCTGTTGATAAAACAATAGGCGATAATATTTATAGTGGTACTATAAATTTAAATGGTATTTTAAAATGTGAAGCTAAATCAGTTGGTGAAGATACTTCATTATCTAAAATAATAAAAATGGTATATGACCTAAATCAAACTAAGCCTAAAATTCAAAGATTAGTTGATAAGGTTGCAGCAATATTTGTGCCAGTTGTTATGCTTATATCACTTTTAGCATTTACATATTGGTTTATACTTGGTAATGTAATTAATCTAGATATAAATGAAACAATATTAACATATGCAATTAATAGAGCAGTAATGGTTTTAGTTATATCATGCCCATGTGCTTTAGGCCTTGCAACACCTGTTGCAATAATGGTTGGTTCTGGCGTATCTTTTAAAAATGGAATATTATTTAAAAATGCATTATCTATTGAAAATATAAAGGATGCAAAATATGTAATATTAGATAAAACAGGAACTATAACAATGGGTAAGCCTAAGGTATATAGTATAGTTCCATTTATTGATCAAGCAAAATTTTTATCAATTATTAAATCATTAGAAGAAAATTCAAGTCATCCACTTGCTAGTGCTATAAACGAATATAAATGTAGCTATGAGAAAAAAGAAGTAAAAGATTTTAAAGAAATTGGTGGAAAAGGAGTATCTGGAATTATTGATAATAAATTAGCATATGGAATTAATTTAAAATATGCTAAAAAATTAATTAATATAGATGATTCTAAATTAGAAATAATTAATGATATTGCCCAATCAGGTAAAACTCCATTAATATTTATTTTAGATAATGAATTAATAGGAATAGTTGCTGTTGCAGATAAAATAAAAGAAGATTCTAAAACTGCTATAAAAAATCTAAAGGAATTAGGATTGATTCCTATAATGCTAACAGGCGATAATTATATTACAGCCTCATCTATTGCAAAAGAGGTAGAAATCGATTATTTTATTTCAGATGTATTACCAATAGATAAAAAAGATATAGTTGAAAAAATAAAGAAAAATGGAAGTACTATAATGGTTGGCGATGGTATTAATGATGCTTTAGCATTAACTAGCGCAGACATTGGTGTTGCAATTGGAGCTGGATCTGATATTGCGATTGATTCAGCAGATATTGTACTTGTAAAATCAAGCCTAAATGATTTAGTTAAAACAATTAGAATATCAAGAGAAATAGTTAAAAATATAAAACAAAATTTATTCTGGGCATTCTTTTATAATTTAATAATGATACCTATCGCTTTTGGTATATTTTATTTTACAAATAATGAATATTTAGTAAGCTTAAAGCCATGGTATGGTGCACTTGCAATGAGCTTTTCAAGTATATTTGTAGTATTAAATGCACTACGTTTAAATTTATTTGATGCAAATAAGCATAAAAATAATAGAAAGATTAAAGAAGAAGATTTATTATTTATTAAATATTTAATTACTAACAAGGAGGAAAATAAAATGGAAAAAATAGTAATTGATGTTAATGGAATGATGTGTATGCATTGTAAAAAGCATGTAGAGGATGCATGCTTAAAGATTGATGGAGTTAGTGAGGCAAATGCTGACCTTGATAAGAAAAATGTTACTGTAAGTGTAACAAAAAATGTAGCTAGAGAAGATTTAGTAAAATCAATTATTGATGCTGGATACGAAGCAAAATAAGATTTAATAATATAAAATATATTTTTTAATCTTGATAGATTTATCATAAAATGATAAAATATCTCTTGTTTGGTTGGAGGTTTAAAATGGATTTAGAAGAAACTATAAGTACTGTAGAAACTATTGAATCAACTACAGCTCAACAAGCCTCAAATGGAATTGATTGGAACCACGTTTGGCAGGTAGTTGTTGAATGGTGTGTTAATACAGGTATTAAGATAATTTTAGCGATTATTATTTTAATTGTTTCATTTAAAATTATTAATTTAATTTCTAAAAAAATAACAAAAAGATTAGAAAGAAAAAATGCTGATGCTACATTATCAAGAGTATTAGTAAATGTAACTAGATTATCTTTAAAAATATTAATTGTTTTATGCTTAGTAGGATTTTTAGGAGTCCAAACATCGTCTATTGCGGCAGTTATAACTTCAGCAGGAGTTGGAATTGGTCTTGCAATACAAGGTACATTATCTAATTTTGCTGGTGGTGTAATCTTAATTGTAATGCGCCCATTTAAACTAGATGATTTTATAGTTGCACAAGGTGAAAAAGGAACAGTAGAAGATATTAAATTATTTTATACAACATTAAGAACTCCAGATAATAGAGTTGTATATATTCCTAATGGTAGCCTAGCTAATGGTGTTATCGTAAATAATTCATTAAAAGAAACAAGAAGAATAGATATAATAATGTCTGTATCATATGATTCAAATGTTGATTTAGCTAAGAATGTGCTAAAGAAATGCATGAATAATAATGATTTAGTATTAAAAGATCAACCTATTTTTGCAGAAGTATCAGAATATGCTGATAGTAGTATAAATATAACATGTAGATGTTGGGTTAAAAATACTGATTATTGGACAGTTAATTTCCAATTATTAAAGGATTTTAAGGATGTATTAGATGAAAATCATATTCAAATTCCTTATAACCAATTAGATGTAAATATTACAAATAAGTAAATAATTGAAAAAGCTGCATAAATGATGTTTATTACATTGAATATGTAGCTTTTTTATTTATTATACATAGTATTATATGTTATAATCAAAAACGGGAAATAGTTTGTTTTTTCAAATAAAGGAGGGATATAATGGGTTTTATAGATTATGTTTTAGAAAATTATATATTAATCTTTGAAGTTAGTGGTTTATTTTTAATATCATTAATTAGTACTCATTTAAATGATACAACTAAAAGAATGACAAGAATTGCTGCTGTATTATTATTAATTGTGTCAATAGCTACTTATGTTGAACTTTGGACTCAATCATTTGAAAAACTATCTCTAGCAAGACCAATGCTTACAGCATTAAAATATTCACTATATCCTATTGTAATGATTTTATGTATGCAAATAATATCACCTATTTCTAAAGAAAATAAAATATTATTTGCTATATTAACTATCCCTGCAACATTATCTATTCCTTTTTATTTTACATCTCAGTGGACACATATCGTTTGTTATTTTTCAAATGATAATAAATATTTCGGTGGTCCTTTAAGATATTTGCCTTATGTTATTGAAGCATTTTATATAATTGTTTTCTCTATACAAAATGTAAAATATTTAAAGAATAATACTTCAAAAAGTAAGCTTGTTGTAATATTCATTTTATCAACATCTGTTTTAGGAGTTATATTGTATTTTATATTCTCTCATAACCAAGATTATTCACCAATTTATGCAACAGCATTATTATTGTATTATACATTTACATATATTTATAAATCAGGCACAGATTCTTTAACAGGATTAAAAAATAGACAAAATTTTTACCAGGATGCAAAGCATATTGCCTCTAAAAAAGGTGCAGTAGTATCAATAGATATGAATGACTTAAAATATTTTAATGATACATATGGTCACCTAAAAGGTGATGAGGCACTAAAGACTGTTGCAGAAATTCTAGCAAAAGAATGTGGAGAACATGGTATAGCCTATAGAATTGGTGGAGATGAATTTGAAATATTATATACAAATGTTACTGAAAAGGACGTTGTATCAAATATTAATCATATGAAAGAGTGCTTGAAAAAGACTTCATATTCATGTGCTTTTGGTTATTCGCTAATAGAAAATAAATCATTTCATGATGCTTTATATGATGCAGATCAAGCAATGTATTTTGAAAAGAAAAAAACGAAAGTAGATAAACACATAAATGCAAAATAACCTACTATCTCCTATTTTTAATTGGAAAGGAATAATATGAAAGAGTATTGGAAGGCAGGAAATATGCTAAATCCATTACCTGCAGTAATGGTAAGTGTAAAAGGAAAAGATGGAAAATTAAATATAATTACAGTTGCCTGGTGTGGTAATGTATGCACTAATCCACCAATATTATATATATCAGTTAGACCTGAAAGATATTCATATAATATGATTTTAGATACTAAAGAATTTGTTGTAAATTTAGTCAATGAAAATCTAACATATGCTTGTGATTATTGTGGAGTTAAATCAGGTAGGGATCATGATAAATTTAAAGAATTAAATTTAACTCCAATTGAATCAAAATATGTAAGTGCCCCATCTATTAAAGAATCCCCTGTATCTTTAGAATGTAAGGTAAAAGAAGTAATAAAGCTTGGAAGCCATGATATGATACTTGCTGATATTTTAGGTGTAACTGTAGATAAAAAATATATGGATGAAACAAATAGATTTCATTTAGAGAAGGCAAATTTAATATCATATAGTCATGGTGAATACTATTCACTTGGAAAATATATTGGTAAATTTGGCTATAGTGTAAAAAAGACTAAATAAGCATAAAATATATCTAATTTGACAAAATGAACAATAATTAATAAAATAGTATTGTTTAGGAGAAAAAAATTATGAAGCAAGATCTTAATGAATTAATTAAAATAGAAAAAGGAGATATTGTATCTAACTGGGGCGTTGATGCTATTGTTAATTCAGCACCCAAAACTCTACTTGGCGGTGGAGGAATAGATACTGCAATATTTAAAGCTGCAGGACTTGGAATGAACCAAGAATGCTTATTATATACAGGATGTGAACCAGGTGATTGTAGAATCACAAATGGCTATAAATTACCTTGTAAAAGAGTATTTCATGCAGTACCTGAAGTATATAAGAATTCAAAATCAATGAAAATATTAGAATCATGCTACAAATCTGTTTTAGATTTAGCCTTAAGAATGGATGTGCATTCAATCGCATTTCCTGCACTTGGAACTGGTTCATATCATTTTCCAAAAGAGCCAGCTGCTAAAACAGCTATTACAGTAGTTATGGATTATTTAAAAGCTCATCCTGATTATTTTACTAAGATAGTTTTTGTTTGTTATGATGATGAAACAAAAATGATATATGAAAAATTAGCTAAAAAAATTATTAGATAAAAGCCTTTAATATGAGGCTTTTTTTATAGAGGTATATATGAAAAATAATAGAAAATCTTTTGACAATAAGCCTAAAATTGAGTATACAAATGTATTTAAGGTTAAATACCAAAATGAATTATTACCATTTTTATTAGAAAAATTAAATACATCTAGAAATAATGTTAAAAATTTATTATCAAACCACCAGGTATTAGTCAATGGTAGTGTTGTTAGTCAATATAATTTTAATTTAGCTAAAGAAGATGAAGTTAAAATCTCTAAAAGACCTGTAATAGATAATTCTAAAAGACCAGGACAGCCTAAAAAGAGATTACCTAAAATAGATATAATTTATGAAGATGATGACTTTTTTGCAATTAATAAGCCTAATGGATTATTATCTGTAGAAAGTGATAAAGATAATGAATCAGCATTTAATTATGTATTACAATTTATGCAAGCAGAATCTAAAACATTAAGACCATATGTTATTCATAGAATTGATAAAGAAACCTCTGGTGTATTAGTTTTTGCAAAATCACCTGTAATACAATCAAAGCTTAGATTAAATTGGAATGATTTTGTTATAACAAGAGAATATTATGCAGTATGTAATGGTCAATTACCAAAGAAAAAAGATACTATTATTTGTAATTTATTAGAGGATAAAAATAACATGGTTTTTGTATCTAATAAAGATGGACAAAAAGCAATAACAAATTATGAAGTACTATCTCAAAAAAATGGTCTTTCTTTAGTTAAAGTATTAATTGATACAGGAAGAAAAAATCAAATTAGAGTTGTCTTAAATCATTTAGGATGCCCAATATGTGGTGATGATAAATATAGTGAAAAGGGTCAATTTAAAAGATTAATGCTTCATGCATCTAAATTAGAATTCAAGCATCCTTTTAAAGATGAAATAATTAAAATAGAATCTAAAGTACCAGCTACATTTACTTCATTATTTACAAAATAATATTTATATTTTTAAAATTATAGATTATAATAAATATACCCACTAACTGATTGTACATAAATACGAAATATTTTTTCGTATTTTTTGTTTTTATGAATATTAAAACTGAAATAAAAAGAATATCAAAATTATTAAATATAAAAGAACCAACTATTATATTTAATGATTCATTAGGCTTTTCATATTTAGATGGTATTATTTATTTAAAAAGAATAACTAATAGATATAAGCTATTATTTTTATCTATCCATGAACTAAGACATTATTATCAAGATATCTATATTAAAAATAATAATGATTTTATATCTGAAAAATGGAAATATGAAATGGATAATTATAAAATGATAGATTATTTATCATACGAAATAGAAATAGATGCATATTCATTTTCATATCTAGTCTTAAAAAATATATATAATATTGACTATAATTTACCTGTAGAAATAAAGAATAAGGTATTAGATTATATTTCTAAAAATAAATATTTATATTTATTAGTTTTAAATATTAAAGTATAATTAAATAAATGGGGATGGTTTCATTGGAATATAATTTTGTCTTCAGTATGGACTATGGAATTGGTTTAATATTAGAAGAAAAAGATAACTTATATAAAATTAAATATGAAAATAAAATTATAGAAGATGCTAACCAATTTTCTTTTCAATTTATTGATCCTAAATTAGCATCTAATCTATTAGAAAAGAAGTATGAATCTTTTTTTAAATATAGCTCACTTGAACGTGGTATTGATTACTTTAATTTAGGAAATGTAAGAAATTTCTATTTAGTAGGAGATACTATAGTTGGTAAAGTAAAAGGGCAAGAGAATAATAATTATACCCAAAATATTAGATATGAAAAGGGACATTTTATTAATTCTTGTTCATGTCCTGTAGGAAAAGGCTGTAAGCATGTTGTTGCAGTCATAGCTTTAATATCATCTAAAATGAATGATTTAATATCAGATTCAAGCTTTGAATCTAATAACACCCTAAAACAAGCCCTAGATGCCTATAAATATACTAAAACATTATCTGAGGGATTATTACAGGTATTAGTTATAAAAGATTTGATTAAAACTGTATTTGATGTAGAAGAATGCTTAGAATTTATGAATAAAAACCATGTTAGATATAATATGGATTCACTAATTTATTTATTAGCATTTAATGATAGAATAAATAGATTATTACCTGATATATCATATAATTTAAAATCTTTAGGTATATATAAATCAATAATTTCATCTAAATCACAAATAGAGGATTTTCTTGATGATATTAATGATTTCATAAAAATAATTTATTATTTATTAAATGATGATTATTATTATGCTTTAAAATTAATATTATCAAGTGAATATAATTTTAAAAGATTTTCTAAATTATTACCTAAATTATCTACATTAATAGAACCATCTAATGAATTAATTGATTTATTTTTAAATAATTATTCTAAGAAATTCTCATACGATAATGACTTAAATTTATTTGTTAAAAATATCTTAAAAAATGCAAATCAAGAAACTAAAATAAAGGTATATCTATATTTAGGCTTAGACCTAAATTTAGGAGAAGATGAAATAGATTTATTACCAAATGATGCTAAAATTAAATTAATAAGAAATTTTAGATCAGCTGATAGTGCTATTAAATATCTAGATAATAATTTTAATGAATTAATTAATGTTAATAATAAAGAATTAGCAATTAGTCTATATACCTTATATCAATTTGCGTCTAAAAATTATAAGCTTATTGCTAAAGAATTATTAGAAAGAATTGATAATACAAATTTCATAATAGATATATTAATAAATAAAAAATATTTTGAAAATTATAATATGGATGATTTTAAATATTTTGATTTTAAATATAACATTGATGATTATTTTGATTCATTAAAAATAGATTTAAGCATCTATTTAGGTGAAATACATTTAATGACTTTATCGTATTTAGATAATAGTATAGATAAAGTATATTTTGATTCTTCAATATCACATTTATATATGGATAAAAAGCTACCAATTGAAATAAAGAAAATTTTATATCAATTTGATGATTTTAATATTAAATTGGATGTTATAAATAAAAAAATAGCTAATAAGAAAAATATATTAATGATTAAAAAATATAATGATTCAATAGATCTATTAAATCAAAATTTAGAATATGAATCATATAATAAAACAGGCTTAATAACATTAAAGCCTGAAATAATATATTATTATGATACTAAAGAATTAAAGCTTGAATTAAAAATAGGTAGAGATAAATTTTATGTAATAAAGAGTCTTCCTATTTTATTAGATTCAATTAAAAATCATGATATTTTTAAATATGGAAAGAGTCTAGAATTCAATCATCATATTAATAATTTTGATTCAAAATCAAAGGATTTAATTAATTTATTATTATTAATTGAATCTAATAATGATGAAATAAGATATCTAAATCCAAGATATATTCCTTTAAATGGATATGTATTAGAAAAATTATTTGAAATATATAAAGATTCCATAATAACTATTAATAATAATGATTATTTATTATCTTTAAATGAATTTAAATTAGAAGCTAAAATAGATGATAATTATATCCTAAATTGTAACATTGACAATAAAAATACTATTATTACTCCAAATAATATTTATTATATTAATGATATTGATAAATCAATATTAAAAGTAATATCTACTGGTGATAATATTAAATTATATTCATTTTTAATTAACAATAATGGAATGAATACAAATTTAGTTTTAGATAAATTTAAAAATGATATTTATTCTAGATTTCCTAATGAAATAATTATTTCTGATTCATTAAAGAATGATTTTAAATTATCAGAATTAATTATAGATGCATATTTTGATTTTGATGGAAAAGCCATTACTATAAATACTAAAATATATAAAGAGAATCAAGAAATAGATATGAATATAGCTGATAAGGCTAAGCTTGATAGATTTGAAAAATATATTAGAAATTTAGGATTTGAAGATAATAAAATAAAAGAAGAAGATGATATTTATAATTTCTTAATTATGGATTTTAAGGAATTAAAGGAATTAGCTAATGTATTTTTATCTGATTCATTAAAAAATAAGACTATTTCTAAAATGAATATGGCTAATATTAGAATTATATATACAGGTACCTTAATGGATGCTTTTTTAGAGGAATCTATTTATTCAGAAGATGAATTATATCAAATATTATCTGCAATAAAAAAGAGAAAGAAATATGTATTATTAAGTAATGATAGAATAATTGATATTAATAATAATGAATCAAAGGAATTTTATGATACAGTAGTTGATTTAAAATTAGATTTAAAGCATTTATTAACTAAAAAACAAATACCTACATATCAAGCTATAAAGGCTTTAAGTCATGAGGCTAATTGTAGTATTGATGATTTTATTAAAAATATGATAAATGAATTAACTAATTTTAAAAATGCTAATTTTATAGTACCTAAGATAAATGGTTCACTTAGAGAATATCAAAAGGAAGGATATAATTTCTTAAAGATATTATCTAATTATGGTCTTGGCGGAATATTAGCTGATGATATGGGGCTTGGTAAGACATTAGAAATTATTACTTTACTTTTGAGTGATAATTTAGCTAAGCCAAGTTTAATTGTATGTCCTAAAAGTTTAATATTTAACTGGTTAAATGAATTTGAAAAATTTAGTGATTTTAAAAATATTAAATGCTTAGTAGGTTCTATTAATGAACGTCATAAAATAGAATCTAATATAAAAGAAGATAAAACAATATATATTATTGGCTATAATACCTTGAGTAACGATTTAGAATATTTGTCAAATATTTGTTTTAATTATATAATTTTAGATGAAGCACAATATATTAAAAATACATTTGCAAATAAAACAAAGAGTGTTAAGCAGCTAGATGGATTACATAAATTTGCCTTAACAGGTACACCTATAGAAAATAATATAATTGATTTATGGAGTATTTTTGATTTTATTATGCCTGAATATTTAGATTCAATTTTAGAATTCAAATCTAAATATTTAGCAAGTGATGAATATGTTGAAATTGTCAAAAAGAAGGTTCAACCATTCATTTTAAGAAGAAAAAAAGAAGATGTATTAAAGGACTTACCTCCTAAGATTAGTCGTATTATATCTGTAGATATGACAAATATGCAACGTAAATTATATGATGCATATAAATTAGAAGCTAATCAAGCTATTAAAAATGGTGGTTCATCATTTGAGATGTTACCATATATTACAAGGCTACGCCAAATATGTGTTGATCCTTCAACATATATTGAAAATTATGAGGGTGGATCTGGTAAAACTAATGAAATTTTAAAATTGATTTCAGAATATATAGATAATGGACATAGGATTTTAATATTTTCAAGCTTTGTTCAAGCCTTAAATATCATTGAGGTTAATTTAGCTAAAGAAGGAATTAATTATTATAAAATAACTGGTGATGTAGATTCTAAAGAAAGATTACGTTTAGTTGATTCATTTAACCAAAATGATTCTATAAAGGTTTTTTTAATATCATTAAAGGCTGGAGGTACAGGCTTAAATTTAGTTGGTGCTGATACAGTAATTCATATGGATCCTTGGTGGAATATAAGTGCTGAAAATCAAGCAACAGATAGAGCACATAGAATTGGACAAACTAAAACAGTTGAGGTAATTAAAATTGTATGTGATGATTCAATTGAACAAAGGGTCATTGAATTACAAAATATTAAAAAGGATTTAGTAGATAGAGTTATTGCAAAAGATGATTCATCTATTACAGGATTTACATTAGAAGATATTAATTATATTTTGAGGTAGTATTATGACTGATGAAGAATTAAAAAAAGAAAATGAAGAAATTAATAAAAGAATGATTGTCTATAAGGAAAATGTTAATTTAGTTGCAAGAATTAATGTTGAATTAACTAAAAAATTAGGCTTAGAGCATTATTTAACTGAATTTTCATCTAACCTTATAAGAGCATTAAATCAATATGAAAGATTTGTATTTTTATTAAATAATAAATTAGATTTTGTTGATTCCATTATTGAATTTAGTGAAAAATGTGTAGATTTTTTTAATATGACACCTCCTGAATTAGTAGAAGGTTCTATATTTAAAAAAAGAAGAGTTATGAAAAAGAACTATAATGAGAATATGGCAAAGATTAATAAGCTTGTTGCTTCTATGAATAAAATTAATGAAACTATAGATAAAACTATAGGAGAATCAGTTAAAAAGTATTTTGAAAACGATACCGATACTAATAACGATACTAAAAAGCAAATAAAGTCTTGATTTAAAATGCCATTTAGAGTAAAATGTTTTAGTATTTTCTAAGGAGGAAAAATTATGCTTGACCAATATGCAAAAATAAACAAAATAAGAAGAAAAGTATTTGAAGAAGTAGCTCGCCTTGCTTATGAGGGTGGAGATTATAAAAGAATTGAATACTTACCATATAAGATTTGTGAAAAATCTGTAGGTAGAAGCTCTATATTCCTTGAAAGAGCAATAGTAGGTGAAAGAATTAGATTAGCTATTGGTCTTCCATTTAGAGGTGAAAACAATAATGAGCCTATTTCAAAAGGAATTGAAGAGGCTGTTAAGACTGAAAGGTTTTATGAGGCACCATTAATTAATATTATTGATTTTGCATGTAATGCATGTCCTACTGAGTCATATTTTATAACAAATGCTTGTGAAGGATGTCTTGCTCACCCATGTCAAAATGTGTGTCCTAAAGAGGCAATTACAACTGTTAATGGTAAATCAGTTATCGATCAAGATAAATGTATTATATGTGGTAGATGCTTAAATGCATGTCCTTATCATGCAATTATTCATAGAGAACGTCCTTGTGCTGCATCTTGTGGAATGCACGCAATTGAATCTGATGAAAAAGGTAGGGCAGTTATCAATTATGATAAATGCGTTAAATGTGGTATGTGTATGGTTAATTGTCCTTTTGGTGCAATTGCTGATAAATCACAAATATTCCAAGTTATTCAAACAATTAAATCAAGTCAACCAATTTATGCTATAGTTGCTCCTGCAATTATGGGTCAATTTGGTCCTAAGGTTAATTTAAAAACAATGGAAGATGCTTTTAAGCAATTAGGATTTGATGGTGTATATGAAGTTTCAATTGGTGCTGATTTATGTACAATTGAAGAAGCAGAGGATTATTTAAAGAATGTTCCTAATAAATTAAAATTCATGGCTACATCTTGCTGCCCTGCATGGAGTGTTATGGCAAAGATGGAATATCCAGAACATAGAGAAAATATATCAATGGCCTTAACACCAATGGTATATACTGCAAGATTAGTTAAAAAGATGCATCCAGATTGTAAGATTGTATTTGTAGGACCATGTTCTGCAAAGAAGCTTGAAGCATCTAGAGAATCAGTTAGATCTGATGTTGATTTTGTATTAACATTTGAAGAATTAAATGGTATGTTTACAGCTAAGAATGTTGATTTTGCTAAATTAAAACAAGCTGAATTAAAGAATGAAACATCAGCTGATGGTAGAGGATTTGCTGTAATGGGTGGTGTTGCTCAAGCAGTTGTTAATGCTTGCCAAAAGATAGCACCAGAAAGAGAAGTAAAGGTATTTGCTGCACAAGGCTTAGATAATTGTAGAAAGATGCTAAAAGATGCAGTAGAAGGTAAATATGATGGATATTTACTTGAAGGTATGGCATGTCCTATGGGATGTGTATCAGGTGCTGGTACAATTACTTCACCTAATAAAGCTAAATCAATGGTTGCTTTAAGTCAAAAAGAAACTCCAAAGAAAAATTCTAATGAATCTGAATATATAGGAATGCTTCCAAAATTAGACTAAGAAAAAATGACTATCGGTTGTGATAGTCATTTTTTCTTATTTAAGAAGATTTAGGACTTCATCTGGGAATATTATCTCAGGTGCCTTATCGTATTCAAATTCTGTAATTGTTTTCATTCCATTTATATTTTGTTCTGGGTTATTTTTATATGTTATTGCAGTGATAGATATATATTTTATAAGTTTATTATTTTCAAAAAAATATTCAAGACTTATTGTAGCAGTACTTTCATATTCTGTACCTTCACCCATTGTAGAAGAATTTTCCATTTTATATGAATGAGTTGTTTCATCATAAATTATAGAATCAATTGTTTTTATTTGTTCTTGTTTGATATAGCTAATTTCAGTAACTTCTTTATTCCAAACATCATCAGAGTATGTAAATTCAGTAAGTTTATCAGTTTCAAGATAACCATATATAGTTTGTTCTGATTTTTCAGGATAAACTAAATTTGTTTCCATTTTTAAATAATTTCCATTTTTATATGATTTTGAAGTACCATTTAGCCTTTCATTAGTATAAGAAGTAGTTGTTGCAACAAAATTATTAATATCATAAGTGTTTAATGCTTTAGCCAAATTTTCTTTTGAAACTTGATATTTAGAATCATCAATAACAGCAGTTGTTTCAATCTCTTCTGTATTAGATTCTTCTATTATAGAAGTGGATATTGTATTTGTATTAGTATTTGAATTAGTACATGCACTTAATGCAAAAATAGATAATCCTAATACTCCCATTGTTTTTAAAACTTTTTTCATAACTATTTCCTCCCTAATATGAAAATATATTTCATTATATCATTATTTTTTAATTATGTAAAATTTGACTAAATATGCTATAATGGGTATAGTTTTAAACTATGGGAGGATTATATGACTTTACAACAATTAAAATATGTTATTACAGTTGCAGAAGAAGGAAGTATTTCTAAGGCAGCTAATAAATTATTTATTTCACAGCCATCACTTACAAATCAAATTCATGAAATTGAAAATGAATATAATATAAAAATATTTACAAGAACAAATAAAGGAATTATTGTATCACAAGATGGAGAAGTATTTTTAGGCTATGCAAGACAGGTTTTAGAACAATCTAATATGCTAGATGAAAGATATAAATCAGATGCATCAAAAGTTCTATTTTCGGTTTCATGTCAGCATTATTCATTTTGTGTTAATGCATTTGTAGATTTTATTAAAAAATATGATTCGGAAAAATATGATTTTTCAATTAAGGAAACTGAAACATATAAAATTATTGATGATGTTGCTAAGCTTAAAAGTGAGGTTGGAGTAATATATATTAATGATTATAATAAAAATATTATTCTAAAGACTTTAGATGAAAGAAATATTGATTATAAATTATTATTTAGAGCGAAGCCTCATATCTTTACATCTGTTGATAATCCACTAGCTAAAAAAGAATATGTTACATTAGATGACTTAAAGGATTATCCATATTTGTCTTTTGAACAAGGAGATAATAATTCATTTTATTTCTCAGAAGAAATATTATCATATGTTAAAAAGAATAAAAATATTAGAGTTAGAGATAGAGCAACACTTTTTAATCTTGCAATAGGATTAAATGGTTATACTATATCATCAGGTGTATTAGATCAAAATTTAAATAGTGGAATTATAGGAATTCCTCTAAATGTTGATGACTATATGAATATTATTATAATTACTCATAAAAATATCTTGTTATCAGATATGGCAAAATATTATATCGATTCACTAAAAAAATATATTTCAAGATAGTTTTAAGCTATAGCAAACTATAGTTTATTTATATTTTTAAACTATGACTAAATAGGATTATAATTAATTACAAAAGGGAGTTGATGGTTATGAAAATATCTAAAATATTAGATACTAAAAGAACTTTATCATTTGAAGTATTTCCACCTAAAAAATATGACGAGGAAATAGATAAATTATATGAGACTATAGATGCATTAAAGAAATATAATCCAGATTTTATTTCTGTAACATGTGGTGCAAATGGGTCAAATAGAAAAAATAATACTGAAATAGCTGGTCATATTAAAGAAATGGGAATAGAACCATTAGCTCACCTAACTGGTGGACCATCTACAAAAGAAGATATATTAGATGCTATTAATGCACTAAAGGATAAAAATGTTGAAAACATATTAGCCCTAAGAGGTGATAAACCTATTGATTATGAGGCTGAATATTGTAAAGAATTTAAACATGCAACTGATTTAATGAAATTCTTAAAGGAAAATAGTGATTTTTCATTTGCGGGTGCTTGTTATCCTGAAGGACATTCTGAATGTGATTCATTAAAGGAAGATTTAATCCATATGAAAGAAAAACAAGATATGGGTGCTGAATTTTTTGTGACTCAGATTTTTTATGATAATGAATATTATTATCGTTTAGTATCTGAAGCTAGAAAAATGGGTATTACAAAGCCTATTATTCCTGGTGTAATGCCTTTGATTTTCCCATCAAGTATTAAAAGATGTAAGGATATGTGTGGTTTAACAATTCCTCTAGAATATAGAAATATGCTTGAATATTATAAGGATAATCCTAAGCTATTTAAAGAAGTAGGATTAAATTATGCAGTATATCAGATTATGGATTTAATCGCAAAAGGAGCTCCTGGAATTCATATTTATATTATGAATAATTCTAAAACTGCAGATGAAATATATAAGAGATTAGAACATGTCTTTAAGGAATTATTCTGATTTAATAAATCTTTGTTATAAATATATAAGATACGATAAAACAAAAAATGAAGATTTGAATATAGAAAAATATGTAAAATCTTCATTAGATGAGCTCCAAAATATTTCTCAATTTAAATATATTTATTCTGAATATACAGATATTATACCTATTTTAAATAAAGAGCCATATATAAAATATTTTAATGGCTCTAAAAATTATTTTTTAGTTGCTACAACTCTTGGTATATTAATTGATAAAAGAATTAATCAATTAATGAAAATTAATATGCCATACGCAATTGTTTTTAATTCCTGTGCGGCAGCTTACCTAGAATATTTAGCTGATAACTATGAATATAATAATTTAGGTAAAGATTTATCATATAGATTTTGTCCTGGATATGGAGGATCTAGTGTTTCAGATTTATTAGAATTATCTAAATATTTAAAAATAAGTTCTATAGGCATAGAAATTTTTGATTCAGGTATGATGCTACCTGAAAAATCTATGTTTGGTATTGTTGCTAAAAATGGAAATGAAAAGAAAAGTTGCGATTCATGTAAAATTAGTGAAAAATGTGAATACAAAAAGGAGGGTAAAACATGCTACAACTAGATAGAATTATGATTTTTGATGGCGGATTTGGTTCTGAAATCGAAAAGAGAGGCTTAGATACAAATTTATGTATGGAATATAATATTTTAAAGCCTGAAGTAATTAAAGAAATACATAATGAATATAGATATGCTGATTTTATTACTACTAATACATTTGGTCTTAATAAAATTAAATATCATGGATCATATGATATTAAAGATATAGCCATAGCTGCTATAGCTAATGCTAAATCTGTAAATAAGCATGTCATGTTTGATATAGGTCCTACAGGTAGTATGTTAAAGCCTTTAGGTACATTATCTTTTGATGAAGCATATGATGCCTTTAAAGAGATTGTATTAATATCTAAGGATTTAGTAGATGGATATATATTAGAAACATTTTCTGATTTATATGAATTAAAGGCTGCAATACTTGCAGTGAAAGAAAATGCACCTGATAAATTGTTATTTGCAACTATGACATTTGATAAAACAGAAAGAACGTTAACAGGATCAACTCCTGAAATAATGGTTAATACATTAGAAGGACTAGGAGTAGATGCACTTGGTGTTAACTGTGGTTTAGGACCTAAGGAATTATATAATGTTATAGAAAGAATAATAAATACAAGCCATACTCCTATTATTATTCAACCAAATAGAGGCTTACCTAAATTAAAGGATGGTAAGACATATTATGACCTATCTATAGAAGAATATGATGAATATATTAAAAAATATGTTGAAATGGGTGTTTCAATAATTGGTGGATGTTGTGGAACTAATCCTGAATTTATTAAAGAAATATCTAAATATAATAGATGTAAAATAAATAAGAAAAATAATCCATATAAAACAATAGTTAATTCTGCAACTGTATTAACTGAAATTGATAATGTTGTAATATGTGGAGAAAGAATGAATCCTACTGGTAAGAAAAAATTAAAACAAAAGCTAATTGATGGAGATTATGATTACTTAGTAGGAGAGGCATTAAAACAAGTAGATGCTGGTGCAAAAATATTAGATTTAAATGTTGGTGTACCAAAATTAGATGAAAAACAAGTGTTAAAGGATGCCTTGATTAAGGTTCAAGAATATGTAGATACTCCAATCCAAATTGATACATCAAATAAAGAAGCAATGGAAATTGCTTGTAGATATTATAATGGTATTCCATTAATAAATTCAGTTAATGGGGAACAAGCTGTAATGGATATAGTATTCCCTATTGCGAAGAAATATGGTGCTGTTGTATTAGGTCTTGCACTAGATGAAAATGGTGTACCTAAAACTGCAGAAGAAAGATTAGAGATTGCAAAAAGAATAATATCAGAAGCAAAAAAATATGGAATTCCAAAAGAAAGAATAATGATTGATACATTAGTTTTAACTGCATCTGCTGAACAAGCATTAGTTAAAGAAACATTAAGAGGCTTAACATTAGTTAGAAACCTTGGTGTTAAAACAGCACTTGGTGTATCAAATGTATCGTTTGGACTTCCAAGAAGAATATTATTAAATAAAACATTTTTAACAATGGCAATGTATGCAGGATTAAATATGCCTATTATTAATCCACTTGATAGTGAAATGACTGAGGCAATTGATGCATATAATGTTTTATTAAATATTGATAACAATTCAATTACATATATTGATAAATATAATAATTTTGAAGAATCAAAGGAACCGAAAAAAGCTCAAGAATTAGATTTGAAAACTGCAGTAATGAGAGGTTTAAATAATGAATGTGAGAATTTAACTAATAAAGAATTAGAAATTCATGAACCATTATATGTAGTTAATGAAATCTTAATTCAAGCTTTAAAAGAGGTTGGAGATTTATACGATAAGGGGAAAATGTATTTACCACAGCTAATTGCAGCAGCTGAAGCAGCAAAGGTTGCATTTGGCGTTATTTCTAAAAAATTCCCTAAATCAGGTAATTCTAAAGCAACCATAATTATGGCAACTGTAAAAGGTGATGTCCATGATATTGGTAAAAATATATGTAAGGTTGTATTAGAATCATATGGCTATGAGGTTATAGATTTAGGTAAGGATACACCAATTGAAACAGTTGTTGAAGCATATAAAAAATATCATCCATTAGCTATTGGATTATCTGCCTTAATGACTACAACAGTTATATCTATGGAAGATACAATAAAAGCATTAAGAGAAATAAATTGTGAATCAAAAATAATTGTTGGTGGTGCAGTATTAACACAAGATATTGCAACATCTATTGGAGCTGATTATTATTCAGTTGATGCCCTAGATTTAGCAAGAATAATTGAAAAATTAAATGGAGAGATTAAATAAAATGAAAAAGAAATTAATATTTTTAAGTGCTCTTGTAGCACTTACATTAACAGGTTGTAATAATAATTCAAAAAATATAAATACTAACGAAACTAAAATTACAGAAAGTAATTCTAAAACTGAAGAAGAAAATAATACTTTAAAAGCTCAAATTAAAGAATTAGAAGAAGAAAACGAAAAAATTAAAAAGCAAAATGAAGAACTTGAATCTGCTAATGCGAATTTAAAAGATGAAAATGATACTTTAAATGCTTTAAATGATGAATTAACATCTGTAAATGAAGGATTAATTGAACAAGTAGAAAAATTAGAAGAAGAAAATGCTCAAGTTAAAAGTATTAAAAAGCAATATTTAAAAAATAATAATTTATTTGAAATTACATATGTTGATTATTTGGGAAATGCTACAACTAAGTTTAATAAAGTTGATGATTTTGAAAAACTAACTGATGCATTAATAGATTTAAATGTAGGAGCAGTCTTACAGCAATCTGATTATGGTACATTTATAAAAAGCGCAAATAATGCAATTAATGATTATAATTGGGCATTAAATATATACGAAAATTATGTATCATCATTAGTAGGTATAGATGGGCTAACTATTGATGCAGGTGATGTATTTGAAATTAAAGATGAATGTTGGAATACTAACTCAACTGAATATGGTGAATTTGATAAATATGATGTATTAGTTGATAAGGTATTATATAATTATTTTAATAATAGATTTAAAAACACATTAAGTACTACAAAATCATTCAAAGGCTCTACTTATTGGGAAAATCAAGTATTATATAAGTTAATTAACGCTAAATCTAATTATGGTTATGCATTATATGATACAAGTTTTTTCAATAGTGATTTATTAAATGACGAATTAGTTAGTGAAATAAATTCTTATGATATAAGTAAATTAAGTGGTACTGAATTCTTTAAATATTATTATGCTAAGAGATTAATTAGTGAAGATTTTGCTGATTTTAAGCTAAAATATGAAGATTATATAAAGTCATTTGAAACATATGGTCAATTTGGCGAATATACAATTCCATTTGTTGCATCAACAGCTAAAACATTAGGCTTAATTGATTCTTTATCTAGTTCAGTAAAAGAATCAACTTATATACCTGATGCTAGCCAATGGGGTCCTGATGGAATATCATGGTTATTAACAGGTAAGGCTTCATACAAGACTTTAACTGATGATGATTTCAAATTATTATCATTTGACTTATTAGAAAACTCATCAAGTAAAGATGTATCATTATCTTCAATGATCTTACCTTATGCAGCAACTAATAAAAATGTTAGAGATTTAAAGAATTCTGATGGCGTTGATGTAATTAAGTTCTTATTTGATAATTATTTTGATCTTGATACAATGAAATTCACAACTGAAGCTTCAGCTTCTGATTATTCATCAAATCAAATATATGCTGCCTTAGTTGCATATAAGATTCAAAGAGATACAAAACAAGCTTGTAATTTATTTGAATAATAAATATTAATATTATTTTGGAGGTGATACCATTAAAAAGCTTTTTATTAAAATAATTATTTCAGTTATTATAATTGCTTTAACTATATTAGGTATCACCTTTTATAATAAAAAATATAAAGATAAAAAACCAGATGATAAAATAGTTATTACAACAACTGATGTATCAGAAACTATAGCTGATAAAAATATTATAGATGTAACAATAATTTTATATGATATAGATAATAATATTATTGTTAATGATAAATTAGAAGGAAATAATTTAACATTATATGAATTATTAAATTCTAATTATGATATAAGATGTGAAGATACAATTCATGGGAAAATCATATTAGATTTTAATTCAGTAAAAACTGATTTTAAAACTGAATATATTGCGATATATGTAAATGGAAAATATTCATCTAAAGGACTAAGCTATATTACTTTAGAGGATGGAATAATAATAGAATTTAAGGAGACTAAATTATGACGATAAGAAGATTATGTATTTTAGTTGCCTTAACAACTATTTTATTTGTTCAAGAAGAATTACTAACCTTTATACCTAATGTACAATTAACATTTTTACTAGTAGTTGTATATGGTGCAACTATAGGAATAAGAGATGGTGCTTTAGTTATATTAGTTCATGTACTTTTAGATAATTTATTTATGGGATCATTCAATTTATATTGTATGGTACCTCAATATTTAGGATTATTTTTTACATTATGTATGGCAAGATTATTTAAGAACAAAAATGAAATAATACAAGCAATATTTGGAGCCGTTGGTGCATTAGTATATTGTTGGTTATATGTATTAGTTAATATTTGGTTCTTAAATGTTAGATTTATTGATTATTTTATAGCTGACATCCCATTTGAAATAATTTTAGTAGCATCAACAGTCATAACAATATTATTTTTGTATAAACCTTTAGTTAAATTAATTAATAATTTGTTATATAATAATAAAAAAGGAGAGAAAACTAATGATGAAAAAGGAAATAGTGAAGACAAAGAAAGCACCACAAGCGATAGGACCATATAGTCAGGCAATTATTATAAATAATATTGTTTATACATCAGGTCAAATTGCAATACAGCCTGAAACTGGTGTTATAGTATCAAATGATATTGAAACACAAACTAAACAAGTATGTGAAAATATTAGTGAAATTTTAAAAGCGGCAGGAAGTCATTTAGATAATGTTATTAAAACAACTGTTTTTATAAAAAATATGAATGATTTTGCAAAAGTAAATGAAATATATGCCAAATATTTTAAAACAAATCCAGCTAGAAGTTGTGTAGAAGTATCTAAGCTTCCTAAGGATTGTTTAATTGAAATAGAAGCAATTGCATATAAAGATAATATATAGATGGTGATTTATCACCATTTATTTTTTGTCTTTAAAATGGTATAATTTAAAATATTAGGAGGGCGATATTTTTGAATGTTTTTGAATTCTTTAAAAATACATCATTTGAAAAAAGAGTTAAAATATTTTCAATAATATCCCTTTTTTCAAATGTAATAATATGTATTGCAAAATTTATTGCGGCAGCAATATTTAATAACTATTTTCTAATAGTTGCAGGATTCTTTAATATTTTTATATTCTTATCCAAAGGAGAATGCCTATTAGGATTAATGAATAATAATAGAAGCTTTAAATTTAGAAATACTTTAATATTTTTATTTGTATTAACTGCAGGTATAGTTTATACAGTATATTCTGCAAGACTAGTTATATATAATGATTATGCTACATATAATTTTTCTATGGAGCTTGGTATTTTAATAGCATTAGTATCATTTATAGAATTAATTGTTGCCATATATGGATTATTTAGAGTAAAAAAATATGGTCATTTTTATAGAGATATTAAAATAATAAATTTTATAACAGCATTAACTGCAATTGTATTAACAGAAGCAGCAATTACATCTTTTGCAAATGCTGGTATTGAAAACACAAAACAAAACAATGGTATATTTGGAATGATTGTTGGTATATTTACAATTGTTATGTCTATATATATCTTTTTCGCACCAGTAATATCAGTAATAGATAGAGAACATAGATGCTATAAGGTTGTTGATGAAGAAAAAACAAAAATATATTTCAATGAATCAAATATTTTAGAATTACCACTATCATTTACAAAAATATTTAATAAATATGTATTTAAAGCATATTTGAAAAATGGTAAGGTTGATGGACACATAGAGCTTACAAGTGGTTTTTTCAAAAGATCAAATATATATGTAAAGGTATTTTTAATTATATTTTTCCCTATTTATATGATTCCTCTTGCGTTTGCTAGATTATTTTATTTTTTTAGAACAATTAATATTCCAAAAAAATTAGATAAAATAATGGAAGCACATGGATTCGAGAAAATATCTAATTAAGAATAATTCTTAAATCACATAATTTCACATAATTTTTTTGAATTTTTTGATTAAATCCTATTGACATCTATTTTAAATAGGTTATAATATAAGTGTCTTATAAAAGAGACATCTATCATTATACTCCCTACAAAGATAGATTACTTTTTCATAAGCAAACTATAACTCTCCCAATTTTAGAAAAGAGGATAGCACTTTTAGCTATCCTCTTTTCATTTTTATTAAACCATAGAATAAAATATAATTTTATTGTATAATCTATTTTGAAAGAATGGTGTTATAATGCTTAGATTAGATTTTGATGAATTCATTAAAACAATTCCTGATAATGTTAAAGTTGTAGCAGCAACTAAATATGTTGATTATAAAGGAATATTAGAATTATATAATCATGGTTTAAAGGACTATGGAGAAAATAGAACTGAGGCATTTTTAGAAAAATATGAAGCATTAAAGGATTATAAAGATATTAAATGGCATTTTATAGGTCACCTTCAAAGAAATAAGGCATCTCTTGTTATTAATAAAATAGATTGCCTACATTCACTAGATTCATTAAAGCTTGCAAAGCTTATTGAAGAAAAAAGAGAAAAACCATTAGATTGCTTTATTGAAGTATCAATCAATATGGAAGAAAATAAAAATGGTGTTCCATATAAAGAAATTAATCAATTTGTAGAAGAAGTATTAAAATATAAAAAAATACATCTTGTTGGATTTATGATGATGGCAATTAAAAATGATTCAGATGATGATATTATTAAACAATTTAAGGCACTAAAATATTTAAAAGAAAGAGTAGAAAAAGATTTTAATATTCAAATGCCATATTTATCTATGGGCATGTCAAATGATTATAAAGATGCTATTTTAGCAGGTGCTACTCATATTAGATTAGGTAGAATATTATGGAATCTTTAGAGAATTTTAAAAAAAGATGTGAATCCATCATTGATAAAGCATATCAAGGTGGAGTAACATTATTAAATTTTTTAGATGATGCTGAATATGGATATTTAAAACAATTAATTAAAAAGCATCCAACTATTAATTTATATAGTGATGGAAAAATTAAAAATAGTGAT
>Ga0247610_10001944_pt1 | contig 24646 bp, 11 predicted proteins | sample 174DNAGHGhighgp2_FD_193483 | JGI IMG/M metagenome (GOLD analysis project Ga0247610, IMG submission 193483) | Sheep rumen microbial communities from Palmerston North, Manawatu-Wanganui, New Zealand - 1742 DNA GHGhigh gp2 | ecosystem: Host-associated > Mammals > Digestive system > Stomach > Rumen...
ATCTCTAAAAGTTCTATTATTAATTAATTTTTTTTCCTTTTTTATTTATATTTTTAATATAAATAATTAAAAATATATTTTTATTTTTTTTATTTTAAAAATTTTATTTTTTTATTTTTATTTTTTAATTTTTAATTTTTAATTTTTATTTTCATCTTTTAAAATTTTTAATTTTTATTTTTATTTTTTAATTTTTAATTTTTAATTTTTAATTTTCATATTTTAAAATTTTTATTTCTTTTTTTTTTAAATTTAAATTTAAATCTAAATCTATCATTTTTAATTTAAAAATATAATAAATAAAAATTTATTATAATTATTAATAAAAAATAATAAAAAAAAATTAATAAAATAAAAATTTTAGAATAATTAATAATAATTAATTATTTTTTAATAATAAAAAATATTTTTTAATAAATAATAAAAATATATTTAAATTTGTTATAATAATTTATTTATCATCTTTTTCTACATTATTTATAAAAATTTTATATTGTTCATCTAAATAATCATTTAATTTTTTAAAATTTTCAAAAATATTTAAATCATCATAAAATTTTTCTATATAATCAAAAATTTCATAATTATTTTTTAAAATTTTACATAATGCATAACGTTCATCTTTTATATATTCTTCATTATATTCTTGAAAAAAAGATTTAATATAATAATTTGAATAATAAGTATCTTTATCAATATAATCAGATAAATTAAAATAAATTGATACAATACAAATTAATTGACTACCTTTTAAATAAGTATCATATGTTAAATTACATAAATAATTAAAAAATTTTTTATTATTGTATTTTTTAAATATATATTCTTCTAATTTATTTATATCTTTCTTATCACCATCAACAAAATTAAAATTATAATCAACAATATCATCATCATATTTAAATTTATTATGAGTTATATAAGATATAAAATAATAATCGTGAACAATACCATCAGCTTCATTTATTACTTGTTCATATAAATTATCTAAATATTGTAAATCTTTTTCTTTTTTTAATTTTTTATATTTTTCTTCTAAATCTTTATATTTTTCTTCTAAATTTTTATATTTAGTTTCTAATTCTTTATATAAATCAAACATTTTTAAAAGAAATATAATAAAAATAATTTAAATAATAAAAAAATAAAAAATAAAAATCAATTTTTTAAAATTATAAATAATAATAAAAAATAAAATAATAATATAAATATAATAAAATAAATGAGTTCAATAAATATAAAAAATCAGGTATTTACGAAAAAAACAGGAGGAAAAGAGAAACCATTAAATGATGAAGAAATAAAAAGTCAAAATCACGCATTATATTTAAATAATGAAAGAAATAAGAAAAATATACCAAAAAACAAACAATTAAATGTATATGATGATGGATTAACACAAATCACGAATAGTCAGAATATACATGATAGAAATAGGAAAGAATATATAGAAAATCATAAGAAAGAAAATATAGATGAAGAGGAATATAAATTATATAATCCGATATTTGAATTACAGGAGAAATATGGACAAATAGATGAAAATTTAACAAAATATAATAAATATGATATACATATAGATAGTAATTTTAGAGAGAAGAATATATCAGTAGAAACAGGAGAATATTATATATTAGAAAAAGACCCAATAATATTAACAAATAATGATAATAAGATATTTATAAAACAAAAAAATCATAATTTTAAAGTAAATGATAAAATAATGTTAGAAGGTATAACATCAAACGATTTAAATGTATCATATGTATATTCATATGTAAATAATAATGATAATAAATTAATATTTACAAGAAATTCGAAATATATATTAGTAAATTTAAAACATAATATAATAGATAATACGAATGATTATTATTGTGAGATATTAAATTTTACATCATCGAAAGGGAATAATTATATAGGAAATATACCGATAACATTAATAAATCAAAATCATAAGATATTATTAACAATAGAAGATGAATTAGACCCGATAAATGATATATATGAAGATATAGAAACAAAAGAGAGAAAAATAAATGTAAAAGAATATAATCCAAATAGATTTTATATAGAATTACCATTTAAATATATAAATAAAGATGAGAATTTTACAGAACTCACAGGACAAAAAAATTTTACAATAAAATTTTTTTATTATTATAATATACCAATATATTATTTAAATGCCGGATATCCAAATACAAAATATAAATCATTAAATTATCATACAATAATAGAAGTAAATGATGAAGGATATTATATAAAGATACCAACAAAGATATATTTAGGAGAAAATAAAAAAATAGAATTTGGAGGAGAAAATATAAGAATAACAGAGATAAATAATTTTACAATAAATTATCCAGAACCAAATGAATATAAAATAAAATTACATAATGTATATAAAAATATAGTAAAAGTATCATTAAAACAATCTATATTTCCATATACAAATAATAATATATATAAGAATATAAAAAATAATGTAATAATAAATGAGAATACAAAATTATATTGGCAGAATGAAGCAGATGGGAATTATACATATTCAATAGAATTAGAACAAGGGAATTATACAATAGAAGAATTAGAAGAAGCAGTAAATGAAAAGATATATAATACACCAAGATATTATTATCAAAATCAAGATTTTTCCACACAACCATATACAAATCATAATAATATAAAATTAACAATAGATAAAAATAAAAATTTATCAACATTTACATCAAATATAGAATATGATTTATTTAATTCAATATATGGTATATATTATATAGATAATGATAAGAAATTTATAAGAATAAATGATGAGAATAATAATTGGATAACATATAATAATATAGGATTATCAAATAAAAATAATCCAGATAATAATTATTTTCAAAATCCAATATTTATATTAATAAAATTAGATAATAATACATTAAAGAAGAATAATTATTATACAAAAAATATAAATGAAGAAAATATAAATGGTGATATAATAGAAATAGATAATATAAAATTATTTTATGGGATAGATATAAATAATATAAATGGAGAATATGAAATATATAAAGTTAAATTAGAAGATGTATATAAAATAATAGATATACATTTTGAGAATTTAAATATAGTAAATGTGAAAGAGAAAATATTTAATGAAGAAGAAAATGATGATGATTATTTTATGATAAAATTAAATGGAATAGATATAATAAATGATTATAAGAATAATATAATATCAAATGTATTTAAAATGTATTGTCCTAATAATATAAGATTATTATTTACAAGTGAAGATACATTTGGGAAATTATTAGGATTTAAAAATCCAGGAAAATCGACCTCAATAACAAAATGGGGGAATAAGATAAATAATAAAATGGATTATGAAACGGATATAGGATATATAAATGAGGATGATGATATAAATAATGGTGATAGTGTAAATATAAAAGGGAGTAATTATATAATAATGGTATGTGATGAATTTAAAGTTATGGAGAGTTTAACGAAAATAAAAGATGTATTTAATATAATATCATTAAATAAAAATAATAGTGATATAAATGATGATTATGTATATGATACATTTATAAAAATAGATAAGATATATTTAAATCCAATAAATGAAATAAATGAATTAACATTTCATTTTTATAATCCAGATGGAAGTTTATATGATTTTAATGGATTAAATCATAGTTTTACAATAGAAATAACAACAATAAATGAATTATCTTTAAATGTAAATGTATCAAGTATAACAGGAAAACAAATTTAATTTTATTTTTTTAATTTATTAAAAAAATTTTTTTTAAATTTATTTATTAAAAATAATAAATAAAAAAAAATAAAAAATAAAAAAATTAATTTAAAGAAAAATAAAATTATTAAAATTTATCTAAATATTCTTTTAATTCATTATAATTTTGTTCTTCAAAGATATTATTTTTAATTAAATCTTCTTTAACGATATCAATAGATTTAAAAATATTATTAGATAAATTTAAATTATGAATAATATAAGAAGAAATATTATTGATATTGAAAGTATTATATAAATTATCAAATAAATCATCATTAATTATATTTAAATTATAATCAACATTATGAATATTAAAAGAAGAGTTATTAATAGATAGAATATTTTTATTAGAGTTAAATAAAATTTTATTATCAATAATATTTTTATCAATTAAATTTTTACTATTAATTAAATCATTGAATTTAATTTTATTACTTTTATTAAATTTAATATATAAATATTGTTTATTTATATTAGTATTATTTAAAATTTTATCTTCGAAAATATCTTTAGATTTATTATTAATATTATCAATAATATTTTTAAATACTATATTTAATATTTCTTCTAATAAGGTTTTAATGATATATTTATTTTCTTTTATATTAAATTTAAAGGAAAAATTTAAAAGATCATTTGATAATAATATACTAAAATTATCATTAATAGTAAATAACTGATCAAACATATTTATTAATGTATCATTATCTTCATTTTCTTCTAAAAATTTTGTCATATCATCATTAGACACATAAAATTGATTTAAATCTGTTTTCAATTGTTCTAATTTTTTTTTATAATCTTCAATATTAATATTATTTGTTTTTAAATATAATAAAAAATTTTCTATATCAATAGAATTATTTAATAATTTATTTTTAATTTTATTATATATTAAAATATTAAATGCTTCTTTTATATCATTTAAAAATTGATTTAATCTATCAACAATAAATTTATATTTATCATTATCATTATAATCTTTATTTAAAGTAAAATTTTTAATTATTTTTAAATTTAAATTATTATCTTGTGTTATTTTATTCCAATATTTATTAAATAAACTTTCAAATAATATATCTTTTTCTTCTTTTTTAATATCTGCTAAAATTTCTTTTTTAACAATTGAATTAAAGAAATCAATAAATATATCAATCTTATTTTCTTTTATTTTAATTATTTCTTTAAAATCTACTCCAAATTTATCAAAATTAGGATTAGGATTATTATAATAATTAACATATTCATCATATAATTTTTGTATATTTTCTTTATATTTATTTAAAATATCTTTATTATTTTTTTGTAATATATCATTTATTTTAATATCTTCATTATTATATATAGCTTTTTTTAAATCATATTTTATATAATCAAAAATAAATAATTTAAAATTATTTTTTATTTGTGAGATGAAATTATTATTATAATCAATAATTAATTTAAAATCATCATTAGGATGTTGTTTAATAAATTCATTAATATTATTTATATTAATATAATTATTATTTTTTTCGTGTAAAATATCTTTCCAATATAAATTATCAAATAGATAATTAAATATATATTCATCATTTTTAAATTCATTAATATTTTTATCATAACTATTAATTACAAATAAATTAGAAATTTTAGGTAATAAATTATTTATAAATTCATCTTTAAAATTAAAATATGTTTTTATATAATCTTTACAATTTTGTAATGAATTATTATTTAAAATAAATGATGTATAAGAAGATAAATAATTAATACATAATTTATTAATATTTGTATTTATATAATTAATAATATCATCATAATTATTAAATAAATTTATATGTTCAATAATAAATAATAAAATAAATCTTGATAAAGAAAAATGAGAAATATTTATATTAAATAATTTAATTTGATTTAATGAAATATTAATAATTTTAGAAATAAAATATTTTAAAGAATTTAAATTAATATCTAAATTAATATTTGAATTAGAAGGTATAAGATAATTTATTTGTATATTTAAATCAGTAATAAAATAAGATTTAGAAGTATTAATTATAAAATCATCGTCAATTGTATTATATTGATAAATATTTTCAAATAAATCAAATATATCTTTATAATATTTAGTAATATCTTCAATATAATATAATTTATTGAAACAATTTTTAAAGTCAGTAATAAATTTAAATAATAAATTATTATAATTAATATCATTATCTATAAATTTTTTTAATGATATATTTTTATGAAGGAATTTAGTATAAAAATAAATATAAAATTTTAATAAATTGAATTTTTTATTATTTATAAAATCTTGACAAAATATATTATTATATTTTCGTATAAATTTAAAGAATTCATTAAGTTTTTTAAATATATCTATTTCAAATATATTTTCTTTTAATTTATTAATTATAAAATTTTCTGATAATTGATCAATACTTATATGATAATTTTTTTTATCATCGTTATTATTAAAATATGTTAATAAATCTATTTTATTAAATATAATACTAATTAATTCTTCATTAAATATTAAATCAAAATCAATATTATTTAAAGATAAATCTAAATCATTTATTTCTCTTTTTAATTGTTGTAATTTAGAATATTTAGTTTTATTTTTTTCATCGTTTATTTTTATTTTATCTAAAAATTTATTTAAACTAATATATTTTTTACAATTATTTTTTATAATATTAATAATTTTTGAAAATATATTATTTAAAATAATATCTTTATTATCTTCATTTATATTATTTATATCTTCTTTAGAATAATATTTTTCAATATAATCTAATATTTCTTTATTAAAAATATTTTCTTTCTTTTTAGTAATATTATTTAAAAAATTATTAAAATCTTCTAATTGTTTTTTTAATATATTTACATTATTTAAATCTTCTAAATATTGTTTAATATTTAATAAATTATTATTAAAATCAGAATAATAATAATAATAATGATTTATATTTTTATTAAATTCTTCATCAGATAATTTAAATTCTTTTTTTATTATATTATCAAAATTTTCTTTAACCATTTCTTTATTATCTTTATTTATTATATATCTTTCATTATATTGTAAATAAATAAAAGGATTATTATCATTATCTTTTATTATAGGATATATATTTAATTTATTATATAATAAAGCACATTTTATAGTTGATGAAATATTATAATATTTTTCATTATCATATACTAAATTTTTATTGTCATCATTAAAATTAATTATACATAAATAAAATGGTGAAAAATTTTTTTCTTCTTCTTCATCAGTTATACCAGCAGAATTATTATATTGTAAAAAACAAATAATATATTTATTATTATCTATAAAACTAATATTAATAAATATATTATACTTATTTATTTCATCAACATTAAAAATTCGTTTATATTTATATTTATCTTCATTTTCATATTTATCTTCATATTTATTATTTATAATATTATCAAATAATTCATTTAAATTTTTTGTTTTTTCTAAACAATCTAAAGAAATACAATTAATAGATTTATTACATATAAATTCTTTTATATTTTTTTCATTATTGGGATCTGAAAAATTATAAAATAAATATTCATTACAATTATCATAAATGTCTGTTTTAATTTCATCTTTATTTTTTATTAATGGTGTTATATTCATTATCTGATAATTATTAGAACCATTAATAAATTCTGTTGAAATAAAATTAACTAATTCTTCTTTTATATTATCATCAAAGTCATTTATATTATTTATTTTAATTGTTTTTTTACATATAAAAGACATATTAATAATATAAGAAATATCATTTTTTTTCATTTCTTTAGTAGCATTAATATAATCTATATTATTATCACTATTTAATAATATTGTTCCATTCACTTTATTTTCATAATTTATAAAATTATAATTATAATTAAATGTATAATTATTTTCTTGTCTATTATATTCTATTTTTATATCTGTTATAATATTTCTTATTTCTGGAAAATATCTATCATCTGTTTTATCGTCTGTTAATTCATTAATAAATCCATATTCATTATATTTATTTGTATAAAGTTCATCATATGTTTGACGAATTATTAATAATTGTTGAATTAATTTTAATGAATTATCAATATTATGTATATTTAATAAATTATTGTTGATAAAATTAGAAATAGAATATTGTAAAATCTCTAATTCATTTTTAAATTTATCAGATGTATCAAGTAATTTAAAATTTTTTCCATTATAACTAATTTTATATTCACTTATATATTTATTTATTTTTTCTATAAATTTATTATATTGATTATTTAATATAAAATTAATATCAAATAAATTTAAATCAAATTTGTTTTTAATACATAAATTATTAGCTTTAAATAAATTATTTACATTTTGTTTTTTTAAAATATTTTTATTGTCATTACCACCTTTTATTATTTCTTTTTCTTCTCTCTTAAAATCTATTATTACATATTCTATTATATCTCTATTTATATATATTATTATATTATTTATTTTCGTTATATCTATCTCTTCATTATTTATATTACTTATATATAAAATATTATTACATACCTCTAAATTATTATTTATATCTTTTATTATTATTATCTCTTTTTCTTCATTTATCTTTTTTCTTATTATTCCATCTTCTTCTTTAAATTCTTCTATATATTCTTTTATTTCTTTTTGTATTTCTTCATTTATTAATGTATCATTCTTTTTTTCATTTAATGAAAATATCTTATATTCATTAAAATCATATAATTTTGGATTATTTACCATATATTCTATTATATTAAATAAATTCTCATTATAATATTCTGTTATCTTCTTTATTATCTCTTTACTATTTACTGTATATTCTATATTATTTTTTAATACTACAAAATCTTCATATTCTTTTAATTCCTGTTCTGGATTTGTTATTAATTTTAATAATATCTCTTTATAATATTCATTCTTATTTATATTTATTATATCTGTCTCTTGATAATCATTTAATATTTTTATTATTATATCTATATTCTGTGTAAATACATTTTTTAATATATATGATATCATCTTTATTTCTTCTTCGTCTTTTGTATCTATTTGTTTTAATATATTAAATATTAATAAATTAATTATTGGATTTGGATTATCAATAAATTTTTGTATATCTATTTCTTTTATTTTATCATAATCATAATATTCTTTTAATTGTTCTAATATTTTTTCATTCTTCTCATATTTTATTGGATTATTTATTAATCTTGATAAATAAAATAACGCTGTATAATTAAATATATCATTTATCTTTAATGATGTTTTATTATATATTTCATTTAATAATTCATAATTTATATATACATAATTAATATTCTTAAAATTATCATAATAATAACTATACATTTCTCGATATTTTTTTATTTGTTTTACATAATTATAATTAATCATATATTCATAATACTCTTTTATAAATTCATCAAAATCTTTATTCTTATCATATTTATAATTTAATATTGAATATATATTATTTATATTTATCTCTTTTTTATCAGTTTTAAAATTAAAATTAAATATATAATCCTTAAATATATAAAATAATTTATATTTTACATTCTTATATAATTCACTTGTTTTATCTATATTTCCTCCAATATGTTCTTCTTTTTTATCTTCTTTTTTATTTTGTCTTTTATTATAAATATATAATAAATATTCATATAATGTATTATTTTTTATATTATATATATTTTTATCTTTATCATCTTTTATATCTTCATTATTTTTTTTACTTTCATCATTATAAACTTTTATTATAAAGTAATTATTTTTATCATCTTTAATAAAAAAATCAATTTGTATAATTTTATCATTATCATTATAAATAACATTATAATCTACTTTATCATAATCAATATCAATAATTAAATCTTCTTTTTCTAAAGTAATTTGATTATTTTGTAATTTATTAATAAAATCAATAATTCTTTCTTTTTCATATTTTAATTTTAAATCTTGTTTAATACCTAAACTTAAATAATGTAAAGGTGATCTTTTTTTATTATCTTGAGAATTATAATTAAATTTAATATTTTTATCAATAAAATATTTATATATTTTTTCATATTGATTAATACTAATATAATGTAATGGAGTTAAACCATTATTATTTGGAGTATTAATTATTTTTTGTATATCATTATCTTTAATATGATTTAAAAAAGTTATTAATAAATCTTCATTATATTGTTCTTTAGGGAGAGATAAGATATAATTAATAATAGTATTACCATCATTATCAACAGCATAAATAGATATTTTTTTTTGTTCAGCAATTTCAGCAGCAATAGAGAAATCTAAAGAAGGATTAGTAAAAGATTGAAAATATTGTTGGATTTCATCACCATCAAAATGTTGGAGATGTTCCATAATTTTAAAATAAGTGGGGTTTAAAGTTGTTATATTTCTAAACATTTTTAAATCAAAAATATTTTTTAATTATATAATATTAATTATAAATTTTTAAAAATAAAAATTAATAATAATATTATTAATAATAATAAAAAATAAATATATAAAAAAAAATAATAATATTATAAAAAAATTATTTTTTTAATATATATATAAAATGGGTTCTTTTTTAAGTTTAGATAATAATAATAATCCTCCTAATAAAAATGAAGATTGGACTTTAACACCTGAAACTACCCTGACGGGTGATAGTTTAAATCTTCCTAAAAATATTATATCTAATGTTGATGATAATTTAAATAGTATTAGTAAAGATATTAATATTGGTCTTACAAAAGGATATAATACAATTACTACTACAACCGAAGATATATTCCAATCTATTAATAATGGTTTAAAAAGTATTTTAGATTTAACAGTTGACGGTATAGATAATGTCGCTAATAGATTAGGTATTTATTCTAATTCAGATATTTCAGCTACTTCACCTTTTGATGAAAATATCTCAGATACTACTAAAGAACAATTAATTAAAGAAAATACAAGTGATAATATAGATATTTCTACTTTTGAAACTCCTATCTCTCAATCTCAAATTAATCAATATATTAATTCTCCTACTTCTCCTATTCAATCTAATACAGAACAACATAAAGAACAAGTTATAAATCAACCAAAAGATTTAACTATTGAAACTAATACATCCGAAATTGATAAAAATATTCAAAAAATTATTGATAAAAATATTATTACTCAACCTTCTCAATCTTCTCAACCTACAACTCAATCTTCTCAACCTACAACTCAATCATCTCAACCTACAACTCAATCCTCTCAACCTATAACTCAATCTTCTCAATCATCTCAACCTTCTCAACAACCAAAACAACAAATAAATCAAGCATCAACAACTTCTTCTATTAATACAACTCAATTATCTACTTTAAATTTAAATGACAATAATATATTAACTATGAATTTAAGCAGATTTTAAATAAAAAATAATAATTTTTATGTTTAAATTAATATATTTTTATAAAAAATAAAAATATAAAAATGTCTATAAAAATTTATACTTATAACGATATAAAAATATTATATAATCAAATTAATAAACTAAATAATAAAAAATATTTAGTTGAAATTTATAATATAATCTCTAAATATGATAAAGATAAATTTAAAGAAAATCCTAATGAATTTTATATAAAATTTAATAAATTATCTAATCAAACCTATTTCGAAATCGAAACTTATTTAAATTCTTTAGATAATCCTTTCAATAATAAATTAATTAAATTCTAATTTTTCCTTTTCTTTATTATTCTTATTTTAAATTTATTTTATTTTAAATTTAAAAATAAAAAATATATTTTTAAAAATAAAAAATAAAAAAATATATTTAAAAAAATAAAAATATATTTTTAAGAATAAAAAATAAAAAAAATATATTTAAAATAAAAATATATTTAAATAAAAATATATTTTAAAAAATAAAAAATAAAAAATATATTTAAAAAAATAAAAATATATTTTTAAGAATAAAAAATAAAAAAAATAGGAAAAAAATTAAGATTTAACGAAAATAAAATAAAAGAAGGTTAAATAATCACGTTCATTTTCATATTTAATTAATTTAATTTTAAAATTATTAGAGAGATTAATAAAAAGGTTATAAATAGATTTTAAGAAATATAAAGTATCAGGATTATTTAAATAATCATTATTAATAAAATTAAAATAAATAAAATATTGTTGATTATTGATTTGTTCATAATCTAAATTATATTTATTCCAAAAAGGATAATCGAAATAAAAACCGCCGATTTTTTTAAAATATCTTTTAAATAAATAATTAATTAATTTTTCGAATTCTTCTAAATTATAATCTTTTTTATCAATTTTAAAATTTTCTAATTCATATTTTAAAATTATATTATTTTTTTCATTATTAGATAAATATTTATTTATTATTATATCTTTTTCTTTTTCATCTAATAAATTAATATTTTGATTTATATTTGTTAAACATTCAATTTTATTTTTATTTTGATAATTATTTAAATCTATATATAAATTATGTTTTTTAATATTATATTTAGACATTTTTTAAATTTTATAATTATATTAATTAAATATATATTTATTTTAATAAAGTTTATAAATTTAAATGATTACAAATAATAGTTATATTAGAAGTGATTATGGTATTATTAATAAAAATATTATTGCTCAAACTAAATTAAATGAATATGATAAAGAAACTAATAAAAATTTCTTAACTACTAAAGAATATGTTGATAGTAAAATTAATAATGAAATTAATAATTTATGTTATTCTGTAGAAGTTCCTTATATTCATACATATAATTCTCTAAATCCTTATTATGGTGGTGAAGATTATCACGATGTAGATGGAAAATATATTATGAATGATTATAAATTTATAACTAATAAATGGTATTTACTTAAAGATAATGATGAATATTATTTATTTAGTGGTATTAGTGAAAATGATGGTTTTGATATAGATATAAAAAAAACTATAAAAATGAATATAGGACAAAGAATATGGTGTAAATCGGATAATAAAATTTATTATTTAATTTCTTTTTTAAATAATTATGATGAATATGATGAAAGTATAACATATACTTATTTAAATATATTAATTCCAAATGATTTTCAATTTGATTTAACACAATCTAATACCGAAAGAATTAAATTAAAATGTAATCCTTTAGAATTTACAAATTTTTATCATATTATAGAATTAGGTGATAATATTATTAATGGTTCTAATGATATTAATTTATTATCATCACCAGATCATATTTCTATGAATGATGTTATAAATCATTATTTTCCAAATAATACTATATATAATATATATTTTAAATTTTATTTTAATAGTATATATACATCTACTATTTATTTTCCATCAGGAAGTGGAGATATTAAATATTTTTTAAAAAAAAAGATTGTTAATACACATCAAATTCTTAATTTTTTATCTTATTCAGGTATTCCTAAAATAACTATTAATAATAATCCTTCTACTCATATTGATACTATAACTTTACCAGGTTTAAATTCTCAATCTATTACTTTTAATTTAACTAATTACCAAAATATTAAAGATACCGATTTTTATCAAGTTTTAATTTATAATAATGATTTTATTGATAATAATATAAATTATTCTTCTTTTACGGCTTATTTTGAATTAAATAATAATGGAACTATTGAAACTAATACTATTAATATAAAATATAATAATACTAATTATAATTATACTGATAATAATTCTATTTTTGAAACTCAAACTAATATTAGTTTTATTTTAATTGATTATAAAAATAAAAATGTTTTAGTTATAACAAATAATAATAATTCTATATCTATATCAAAATATAATAATAATGATATTAATGAAACTAATTTTTATAAAGATTTAAATTTATTATCTTCTTTAAATATAACTAATATTATTGATGATACTAATAATAATTTAAATATATATTATAAATTACATTGTATATCTTCTCAAAATGAACAAAGAATAAAAAATTGGGAAATTGATAATAATAAAATTTGTTTAACTAATTGTATTGATATTGATTTTAACCCATTAGATTAAAAAATAAATAAATAAAAATATTAATAATTTATATAAAAATATTTTTTTAAACAAAAAAATAAAAATTATATTATTTAAATAAAAATAATATAATATAAATATAATAATTTTATTAAAAAATAAATAAAAATATTAATAATTTATATAAAAAATATAATATATTTATAAAATTTTAATTATTTTTATTTTTTTTTATTTTTTTTTAAATGATTACAAATAATGGATATATTAGAGGAGAATATGCGGTAATTGGGAAAACTGCATATGCTGGAACAAAATTAAGTGATTATAGATTACATGATGATGAATTTACAAAACATTATTTAACAACAAAAGAGTATGTTGATAGTAAAGTTGTAGGAAATTCAATATATTCAATATATTCACCATATACACATAATTATAGTGGTTCTGGTTCTATATCTGCTTTTACATCTGGAAATGATGATGATGGAAAACCAATAAATATTGGAGAAGATTTAAGTGCTGGTGCTGGAAAAAGATATGTTTTATTAATATCTGGAAATTATAATTTAGGAATTGTAGATAGTTCTGGAAGTGTAGGTGTAATAACTGAATTAGATTTAGGACAACAAATATATAGTGAATTAGATAATCAAATATATACTTTGATCCAATATGGATCACCGGCAACAAAAATATTAGTCCCCGAAACTATAACATTAAATAGTTTAACTAATACAGATGCTTCTAATATAACAACAACAGATATAATAACATTTGATAAATTATTTAATGATAGTGTTTATCATAAAATAACAATTTCACCTTTAGATTTATCAACTAATAAAATTTATACATCAACTTTAACTATTCCTACAACAACATCACCTTCAAATTATACAGCTTATATTGAATATTTATTAAAAAATAATAATGAAGAAAATGTTGGTAAAATTATTTCTTTATCTTCTTATTCAGGTATTGTTAATACAGGTATTAATGCTTTATTATTTGAAATTGATGAAGAACAACATAGATATACAGCACAAATTAGCACTATAGAAAGTAATGTTGAAGTAATTGATACTATTACTATAACTTATTCTTCTTCAGGACCTTCTTATTCTATTTATAATGATGGAACTACTATAAATAGCACTTCAAATAATACATATTATTTAATTGATTATTATAATAAGCACGTTGTAAAATGTGATATTGATAATTCAGGAGCATCTCCAACCGCATCAGTTTCTATAGATGATAGTAATATAGGAGCAGGAACAGCAGCAGATGTATATGAAAAAGATTTAAGTTTATTAGCAGATTTAACTATTTCTAAAATACCAGCATCTTCTCCATCTACAGGTTATACTTCTTATACAATAACTATTAGGGCATTATCTTCTCCAGAAACTCAACATATAACCGATTGGGTTATTGAAACTCCACTAATCTTAAATACTTATAAACAATAAACAATAAATATTAAATATTAAATATTTATTTATTATTTATTATCAATAAATAATTTTTTAATTTAAATTATTTTTATTTAATAAAAATAAAAAAAATAAAAAATAAAAAATAAAAAAAATAAATAATAAAAGATTTTAAAATATATTTTATATTAGTAATTTATATAAAAATAGAAAAAAAAAATAAAAAATGATAACAAATAATAAATATATTAGAGGAGATATTGGAATATTTGATAATCAAATTTCATCAAATATAAAAATAGAGGATTATGAGGGAAAAAAAGCGGATAAATATTTAATAACGAAAGAATATTTAAATAATCAGATAAATAATATATTTTATCCAGAATATATATTTCCAATAATTATAAGAGATGAGGATTTAGAAGGTATAAGTGGGGATACAGAAACAGAGAAAATAGAAAATTTATTTTATCCAGAACCACCACCAGATTATTATTATACATATTTTTATAGTTGTTGTATTTATAATAGGAATGAAGAATTAAAAGGATATTTTATAAGACAATATAAAGAAACATATAATGAGAATAATAAAACATATTATAAATTTAAAAATTATTTAATGAAAATTATTTTAAATCCAAATAGTGGAAGTGGTGGTATAAGTATAGATATATATGATGAGAAAAAAGAATTATATTCAGGAATAATTTATAATACATTATGTTATAGTAATATTATAAATGATTATAATAGTTCTATACCTATAAATTTACAACCTTTTATATGTTATAATAAATATTCAATATTACCTATAATTCCAATATATTATTCTTTTTCATTATTACCATTATCTATAACTCAAAATTTAAATTCAATGATATCTTTTAATTATAGATTTGAATTTTTAAATTATATTGGTTATAATTATCATAAAAATGATGATGGATATGTTAGAACTTTATTTATGTTTAATTCTAAATTAAATATATTTGATTTAAAAATAAATAAAAATATAAATAATATATTTTATAGCATTGATTTAAAAAAAATTATTAGTCATAATGTCCAGGATATTATGATAGATAATATTTATTTTAACTTAATTAATTTAAATTTTTTAGCTTATGATAATATTAATGGTGATAATGTTAGTTATCGTTTTTTAAATCATAATCAAATATTACAAAGTGATTACAATACTATAAAAAATGCATCTTTATTAGATAATTTTCATTTATGTCCTAAAGACCCTTCAAGTATTAATTTAACTTTAACTTCTTTTTCAGGTAAATTAAAAAATTCTACAATTAATAAATTTTTAATTGAAAAAACTATAACAATTAATTCTACAAATATCACTTATTTCTCTATTGAATATAATAGTAATATTTATAATTATAAATTACATAATGATACTTCTTATTATTATTTATCTTTATTAGATAATGATTATCAAGAATATACTAATCCTATTAAATTCCCTTATTATAATTCTAATGATAAAATACCAAATACAAATTTTAATCATATATTTTTATGTAGTTTAAATAATGGTAATTATGATAATTTATATTATGGTGATTATACTAATTCTTCTTCTTCACCAATTAATTTTTATTTGTTAGATGATGAAGATGATTTAATTGAACATTTAAATGAATATTTTATTAATGATTTATCTTTAAATGTTATTTGCACTTTTGATAATAATACTTTAAATTTCCAATTATCTACTCCAAGTTTATCTAAATATATGTTATGTGATTGGATACCTCAAGTTTATAATAAAACTACAACAAGTAATAATAATTCTACTCAAATTATTAATAAATTAAATTATTCTATTCCTTTTATTGGTTATTTAAAATCTATTGAAGACCCAGTTGATATTGGTGGTAGTCCATCTTAAAAATAAATTTATTTTTTTTATTTAAAATTATAATTTAATTTATAATTTTAAAAAATTTTTAATAAAAAAAATATTTAACAAAATATTTTTATTTAAATTATAAAAATAAAAATAAATTTTAAAAAATAAAAAAAATAAAATTAAAATTTAGAATTTAGAATTTAAAATTTAAAATTAATATCAATGATTTTAATATTTTCAACATCATAATTAACATCAGCGATTTTTAATTTTTTATTTTTAACGGCATTAATTAATTTAAATTTATTTTCATCATTAATATTTTTTTCTTTACAGTATTCTTCGATTTTAGTTATTTTATAAGTTTCAGGTAATCTTCTCCAAGGTTTTTTACATTGTATTTTAAAAGCTTTTTCAGAAATTTCATTAATTTCATTAGTATTAATATTAGATATATTTAATATCATATTATTTAATTTTTTATATCTATCACTATCTTTATTTAAAGTTTTTAATTCATTTTGTATTCTTTCTTCATATAATTTATGTTTTATATAAAAAATATTAAAATCATCATTATTAAAATTAATTTCATTAGTTTCTTCTTCCATATTTATTATTAATAAATATATAAATTTAAAATTAAAAAATATATTTAATAATTAAGAATTTATAATTTATAATTTATAATTTATAATTTATAATAATATATTAATATTTATATATATTTTAATTTAACTTTCAATTTTTATAAAATAAGAAAAAATAATTTTTATGTTTAAATAAAAATAATATATTATTAATTTTAAATATATTTGTTTTGAAATTTTTATATAAAATGTTATATAATCAAATATCTATAAAAAAATTTATAAAATATAATAATTCAAATATTATTTATGGACCAAATAATATAACAGTAAAAAATATATTATTAAATACAATATCAGGAGTAAAAATTGAACATATAATAATACCAAAAGGAAGTTATCAAATAATAATAAATGTTAGTTATAAAAATGAACCGGTATATTTTTCAATATTATCGAATAATAAATTAATAAAAAAATATAAATTATCGAATGAACAAAATATTTTTAATTTTAATACTAAAACAGATAAAGATTGTATTATGTTATTAACTTTAGAAAATCCTAAAAAAAAATCTAATTTTATTTTATCTAATTTTCAAATTATTGATAAAGTTGATTATGATTATAATTATCTTTTAACAGAAACAGAACTTAATATTATTGAAAATAACCAAAAAAAAAATCTTAATGATAAACAAAATTCTATTAATATTATTAAAGAACCTAATTTTGATTTAGATAATCATAATAAAATAAGTAATAATTTAAATCAAATGAATAATTTAAATCAAATGAATAATTTAAATCAAATGAATAATTTAAATCAAATGAATAATTTAAATCAAATGAATAATTTAAATCAAATAGATAAATTAAATCAAATAGATAATTTAAATCAAGATAAGAATAAAGAAAAAGAGAAAAAAGAGATAAAGAATAAAATAAATATAGAAGAAGAGAATTTTATAAATCCGATAGATGTTATAAATGATAAAATAGAGACAGAATTTAATAAAAAATATGAACAAGAAAAGAATGAAATAGAAGATATAATAAATTATAAAGAGAATGATAAGAAAGAAAGAGAAGAATATGTAAAAATAAATGATATATCATTAAAACCAATAAAAGAAGAAGATAATATAAAATATCATCCTTCAGAGAAATTACAAATGATAAAACAAAGAAAAAGAATAAAAACAATAAATAATATAACAGAGAATAATAAAAGATTAGAAATAACAAATAATAATGTAAAAATTAATCAATATGATAGTTTTAATATAGAATTTGGACATTATTTTGTTTTAACACCGACACAATATTCATTAACAGGAAATAGATTAAAATTATTGAATGTTAAATATGATATAGTTTATATTGATAATTTAGATAATTCAACGATAGAATATAAGAATACAATATTAAATATAATAAATTTATCAATAGAAAATAATTATCAATCAATAATAATAATACACGAAGGATTTATGCCGAAAAAGAATTTAAATTTACAGAGTTCAATAAATGAATTAAAAAGACAAAATATAAATTATAATGGATTATTTTTATTTATGAAAAATAATAATTATACAAAAAATAATTATAAAAAGATAAATAATTATGAGTTTAATGATGTTATATATTTAAATTCGAATATATATTATGAAATAAAAGATTTAATAGAGAATTCACAAATAGATACATTTAATAAAATAATAATAGAATTAGAGAATAAATATAATTTTTATAATTTAGATGAAAATAAATTTATAGATGAGAATATAATTATAACGAAAGATTATTATAGATTAGATTATTATACGAAATTCTCAATAATTCTTTATATAAATAATTTATCATCAATTATAAATCTTAAAGAGACTTTAGATAGTTTAATAAAACAAAATTATATAGATTATGATATAATTATTATAAATGATAATACAATAGATAAAAATATAAATGTAATAGTTAATCAATATATAAATACATATACAACATCGAATATAATATTAATAAATAATGATAAATTTGAAGGATATGCGAATAGTATAAATAAAGGTATAAATATAAGTAAAAGTGAATATATATATTGGATGTTTGTAGGATATAAATTAGTGAATTCATTTATTCAAATGTTTAATATATATATAACACAACATACAAATGCACAAATATATATAAGTTCATATAAATTAAAAAATCAAATAATAAATTCAAATATAATAAGTATACAAGATTTAATAAATAGAAAAGAAACAATACAATCATTTATGATAAATAGGGAAATAATAAAAGAATTAGGAGGAATAAATATAAATGAGAAAAATAATATATATAATGAATTCTTTTTAAGATTATTTAATCAAAATAATAAAAAAGATAATATAAGTATTGTAAATATTAAAGAAAGTTTAATGGAAACGAATTTATCTATTTTAAATGATAATATAATAATAAATGATGTAAATATAACAGGTTCAGATTTAACACAAATAATAAATAATCAAAAATATAATGATAAAGAATTATTAAATATAATAAATGATGAAAATAAGAAAATAATAAATAATCCAACAAGTATTATAAGTGAAGATTTTTATAATAAAATATCTAAAAATAATACTCCTAATAATACACCTATTATTTCTTCTAATATTTCTAATATATCTCAAATTAATCATTCATTAAAACAACAAAATATAAAACAACAAGAAATTATAAATCAAGATGATATTAATAATTTACCTATTTTAACAGAAACATTAAATGAAGACCAAATAATGAATAATATACAAGCAATTCCTATAAATAATATTATAGATGAAATAAAACAAGAAAATAATGAAATAAAAATTATACCAGAAGATAAACTAATAAATATAAATAATATGATTAAAGATAAAATTATTGAACAACATTTAGATTTATCAACTCCAGAACCAGATAATAAAGAAGATAATTATGAAGAAAAAATTATTCAAAGTATTAATTCTTTTAATTTTAATAAAGATAATAATAAAGATAATAAAGAAAATAAAGATAATAATATATTTTATAAAGATATATTTATAACAAAAAAAGATAATATAGAAGATTATATAAATATAGATGGAGAAATAGATAATAATATATTAATAAAAAATATAAAAATAATACAAGAATATATGGATTTATCAAAAGATACAATAATTTATATAATGAGTAATAAAATTAATAATATTAGACAAATAACATTATTAGAAGAATTTTATAATTATTATAATTCTATTTGTATTATTAAAAATAAAACTTTAGATATTAAAATTAATAATAATGTTTTATATATTTCTTATTTACTTTATAATAAATTAATTGATTATATTAAAATAAATAAAATTATACTTTTATATTCAAATATATATGATTTTGATTTAACACAAAGAATAAGTAATGATTATTTAATTTTTGATATAACATTTAATATATATGATGATATAGAAAAAAATTTTAAAACAATTGAAAAATGTATAAATACATCTAATTTAATTTTATATTCTACTAAACAATTTGAAAAATTAATTAATAAAATTAATCCTAATATTCAAAAAATTTATATCTCTAATTCTTCTAATTATATTAATGAATTTAAAAATATTGATTTATTAGATAATATTAAACAACAATATAATGATAAAATTATTATTGGTTATGTTGGATTTGTTAGTGATTTATTAGATTATAATATTATTAAATTAATTGCTGATAATAAAAATATTCATATAATTATGTGTGGTTTATTAAATATAAATGGTTATGATTATTATTTTAATCATCCTAATATTTCCTGGATTTCTTTTAATGAACATTCTAATATTAAAAATATTATTAATTATTTTGATATTTGTTTAATTCCTTATAAAACTGATGATAAAATTGGTAAAATTAAATATCATAATCCTTCTAAATTATATGAATATATGAGTATGTCTAAACCTATTATTTCTACTATTGATTTTAATACTTTCGAAAATTCTAATTTCTCTTATGATATTATTAATAAATCTAATTATAACAAAGTTATTATTGATATTATTAGTAATCTTAAATGTGGTATCGAATATAATTATGATTTTATTACTTTAAATAAAAATGTTGAAAATATTTATAATCTTATTCAATTAAATGATACTCTAACTTTAAAATATATCTCTAATCACGAAAATAAAAAATGTGCTATTATCGGTAAATTCTATAATTATATTGATAACTCTTTAATTAATGATGACTTTTATAATTATATTTCTAATTTTATTGATATCCTTAAAAATAATAATATTAATGTTGATTTCTTCCAATTAGGTCTTAATAATATCCATTTCGATAATGTTTATATTAAAAGTATTGATGATTTAAATATTTCTAAAGATGATTTATATAATAATAACTTTATTATTCCTTATTCTAATTTTATTTTCAATTATTTAAAAGATAATAATTATGATTATATTATTTTAACTAATCCTTTATGGTGCTGTTCTAATAATATCTCTAATAATTTAATAACTATTTCTAATTATAATATCCCTAATTTATATCAAAATCTTAGAAATGAAAATTATTTTAATCTCTTTAATTATCATTTAGATAATTCTATTCTTATTATCTCTAATAACTTTAATTTTAAAAATAATTTTAATTCCTTCTTTAATAATAAATTATCTAAAATTAATATTATTCATAATATCCTTAATCTTCATTCTTTTTATAATATTAATAATAAAGTAGATAATAATAAAGAAAATAAAGATAATGAAGAAAATAAAGATAATAATGAAAAAAATAATGAAGAAAATAAAGATAATAATGAAGAAAATAAAGATAATAATGAAGAGATAAAAATAATGATAGGAAATATAAATAATAATAATTATGAGAAGTATAAAGAATTAATAAATTATACAATACAAAAAATAAGGAATATAGAATTTATAATTAAATATAATAATTTAGAGTTATTTAATATATTTGAATTAAATAAAGAAAATGTAAAAGTTATGAAAATAGAGGAAATAAATATAAAAGATATAGATATAATAATTAATTTGTATGACAATTATATAAATGATATAATATTATATGGAGAATTATATAATAAATATATATTAACAGATAAAGAATTACAATATAATAATTCAATATGTATAAAAAATAAAGAAATAGATGATATAACATATGAATTATATAATTATATAAATTTAATAAAAGAAGAGATAAGAGATAATAAAGAGATAAAAATAAATGAATATATAAAAAATAAATATACATATGAAAATATAAAAGAGAAAGAAAAATGGGATAATGATATAATAAATATATTAGAAGAAATAGGAATAATAAATAATATAAAAGAAATAAAATATAATGATAAATTTATATCAATGATAACAAAAGAAGAGATAATAAAAGAAATAGATAAATATTATAAGAATTATATGTATTATTATAATTTACAGAATAAAATAAATTCGAAGGATGCTTTATTAGAACACGTTAAAATTAATAATGATTTTAATGAATTAAAAATTTATAATAAAGATATTAAAATAGCTTTATTAAATAATAATGTTTTAGATACATCTATTAATAGAATTATTAATAATATTGCTTTAAATATGATAAGTGATATTTATATATGTTCACCAGTTGATAATGGTAATAATGAATTATATATATATAATAATTTATATGATTTAGAAGATATTGATAAATACTTTAAAGATAATAAATATGATATAATAATTTATTTTAATATTCCTTTATCATTTAAAAGAAAATTAGAAGAATATAATATTCCTATGCTTCATTATATTTATAATATTGAAGATTGTAATATTTTAATTGATAATAAAGATAATTTAACAAATAACGATTTAAATAAACATATTATAACATCATCTAATCTTATAAATTATAATATTAATTGTAATTTCCATAATAAATGTTATAAAATTAATCCATTTTGTAATATTAATAAATTAATTAATTTAAACCATATAAATAAAAATGATAAAGATAAAAAAATAATAGGTTGTTTTATGTGTAATGGTATTGAAATATTTATTAAATCTATTAAAAGAATATATAATGAATTAAAAGATAATTATATAATTAGAATTTATACTATTAAAAATTTAGAACAAACAGAAAAAATTAAAAAATTAATTAATAAATTAAATGTTAATATCGATATTTTAAATATTGATTTATCTTTTGATTATTTAAATGATGTTGATTTAATGATTTATCCTAATTTATCTAATGAATTAAATATTAATATTTTACCTTCTATTTATTTAAATAAAAAAATAATTGTATCTAATATTTATGAAATGAAAGAATTTATTTATATCTCTAAACAAAGAAATTATAATTTAGATATTAATTTATTTAAAAATGGTGATATCGATAGTTTAAAAAATGTTATCTTAAATTCTTTAAATAATCTTAATTATATTGATTATAATGGTAAAGATTATATTACTAAATTTTATAATAATGATATATTTAATTATCAATTATCTAAAATCCTTAATATTAAATTAAATCATTTCTATTTATAATTTTTTTATTTTTTATTTTTTTTATTTTTAAATAATTTTTTAAATTATTTATTTTTTTAAATTTTATTTTTTAAATTTTATTTTTTAAATTTTATTTTTTATTTTTTTATTTTTTATTTTTTTAATTTAAAGAATTAAATGTAAGTTTAAAAAATTATATGTAAGTTTATAAATTATATGTAATTTATAAAAAAATATATGTAAATTTAAAAATTAGATGTAAATTTAAAAATTAGATGTAAATTTAAAAATTAGATGTAAATTTAAAAATTAGATGTAAATTTAAAAATTAGATGT
>Ga0247610_10001945_pt1 | contig 24641 bp, 21 predicted proteins | sample 174DNAGHGhighgp2_FD_193483 | JGI IMG/M metagenome (GOLD analysis project Ga0247610, IMG submission 193483) | Sheep rumen microbial communities from Palmerston North, Manawatu-Wanganui, New Zealand - 1742 DNA GHGhigh gp2 | ecosystem: Host-associated > Mammals > Digestive system > Stomach > Rumen...
AAGACCGTGCCGTCGGAAGAGGAAATCGGGGTGATTCGTGACCTATCGCACCGTAAGCATGCAGTAGACTTGTTAAGGGCGCTGGAGATGGAAGGCACCATTGGACAATCCTGGCTTGCAGACACGATCGTAGAGGTGAAGCAAGCACTCAGGGATTGCGAACAACTGGTGGTCAAGGCGCCTTGGAGCAGTAGCGGAAGAGGTGTGAGATTCGTTGATCGTTCGCTGAACGACTATCAGCAGCGCTGGATCAAGAACGTGGTGGCTGCTCAGGGGAGTGTGGTCATAGAGACCTATTGCCATAAGATAAAGGACTTCGGCATGGAGTTTGAGAGCGATGGTCGGGGACAGGTGCGCTATCTGGGACTATCGTTGTTTCATACAGAGAATGGCGCCTATATGGGTAATATTCTTGCCTCGGAAGATGAGAAGATGGAAATAATAAGTCATTATATATCAACTGATTTACTTGTACATATTCAACAAAAGATTTGCGACCATCTCGGCGAACTGTATCGCGGTCGGTATGCCGGTCCCTTCGGTGTGGATATGATGGTGGCGCGCGGCGACGACAATGGTCAATTGTCAATGGCCAACGGTCAATATCTACTCAATCCCTGTGTCGAGATCAACCTCCGGCGGACAATGGGACATGTTGCGTTGGCGCTTGCAGAACAGGTACCTTCGGATCATATGATGCGAGTAGAATATTCTGACAATACTTACAAAATGAAGATAAAACAAATATGAGAAAACTGATCTTACTTACTATTGCTCTGCCCTTGATGGCGAGTGCTCAAAAAAACTACAAATCAGAAGTGTGGTCGCCGGATAATGGCGACGGTACCTACACAAACCCGGTAATCAACGCCGACTATTCCGACCCGGATGTCTGTGTGGGACCCAGTGGTGAGGACTATTACATGACGGCCTCCTCATTTAACTGCGTGCCCGGGCTGCCGATTCTGCATTCCACCGACTTGGTGAATTGGGAGATTGTCGGCCATGCCTTGAAGTCGCTCTATACGGGTGATGCCGAGCTGGAGCAGCATTTCAGTACGCCTCAGCATGGAGCTGGCGTCTGGGCTCCGAGCATTCGCTATCACAACGGCGAATATTATATCTATTGGGGGGACCCTGACTTCGGCGTGTTTATGGTGAAGACCAAGGATCCTGCAGGTGAATGGGAGAATCCTGTCTGTGTGATCAAGGGCCAAGGATATATCGACACCGCCCCCCTCTGGGATGAAAACGGACGGTGCTATCTTGTGAACGGCTGGGCTAATTCGCGTTCGAAGTTTGCCAGCGTGCTCACCGTTCGCGAATTGTCGGCTGACGGAACGAAGGCTATCGGACAACCGGTGATCGTGTTCGACGGCAATGGCTCTGAGAACCGCACCTGCGAGGGGCCGAAGTTCTATAAGCGCGACGGCTGGTATTGGATTATGTGTCCGGCGGGCGGTGTGCCTACAGGCTTCCAGTTGGCTATGCGCTCGAAATCTCCCTATGGACCCTACGAACATAAGATTGTGCTGGCGCAAGGCAAAACCGATATCAATGGCCCTCATCAGGGCGGATGGGTCCATACGAAATACGGCGAGGACTGGTTCCTTCACTTCCAGGACAAGGAGGCTTACGGACGTGTGGTGCATCTGAATCCCGTAGACTGGTCGACAGGCTGGCCCATCATGGGCAAGAAAGGGGAGCCCGTCATAACCTACAAGAAGCCATTATCCAACACCCAGCACCCATCTGCTGTCAACAATCCAGTGGAGAGCGATGAGTTTAATGTGCCTGTGATGGGAAAGCAATGGCAATGGCATGCCAATTACAACGAGAAATTCGGTGTGCCAACGGCTTTCGGCACCTTCCGCATCTATACCTATAAACTCTCTGAAGGTTGGAAGAACTTCTGGGAAGTGCCTAATCTGCTGCTTCAGAAGACTCCCGCCGATGCGTTTACGGTAACGACGAAGCTCCGTATGACCTCAAAAGCTGACGGACAGTTCGGTGGTCTGATTATGATGGGACTCGACTATTCTGCTCTAGTGGTGAGAAGGATCGGTAAGGAGTTTCAACTGGTTCAGATGACCTGTAAGGCCGCTGATAAGGGCAAGGCCCAGACAGAGGAAGTGCTCGCCACACTGAAGCCTACAGCCGCCGACAAGATAGACTACAAACCTGGTATTCATGAGGACATTTACCTACGCCTGAAAGTGAAGGATTCGAAGGTGCAGTTCTTCTGGAGTCAGAATGGCAAGAAATTTACCAACTGTGGACAAGAGTTCCAGATGAAGGAGGGCAAGTGGATTGGTGCGAAGTTCGGCTTTATTGCCGCCGAGACCGATGCCAAATGCGATCGTGGCTGGGTGGATGCCGACTGGATAAGAATTGAGAAATGAACAGGTATTTTGTGACATTGAGCTACGACGGGACGCGTTATCATGGCTGGCAGATACAGCCCAACGGTGTGTCGGTGCAGGAACGGCTGCAGGAAGCTCTTTCCACACTGCTGCGAAAACCTGTGGCGGTGACAGGAGCTGGAAGAACCGATGCAGGGGTGCATGCCAGGATGATGGTAGCGCACTTTGATTGGGAGGGTGAAGAGATTGAATGTCGGCAATTGGCTTATAAGCTGAACCGGCTGTTGCCTTATGATATCGCCATAAGCAAAGTAGAGGCGGTGAGTGAAGAAATGCACGCCCGTTTCTCGGCCACCTCACGTATGTATTGTTATTATATCCATACGAAAAAGGATCCTTTCCTGCGTGCCTACTCCTGTGAGATACACTATCCGCTGGACTTCGCCAAAATGAATGAGGCGGCTCAGGTTCTGATGACCTACGAGGATTTTGGCGCTTTCTGCAAGAGCGGGGCTGATGTGAAGACTACGCTCTGTCATGTGACGAAGGCCGAATGGGTACAGACCTCGCCGACCACTTGGTATTTCGAGATCCGTGCCAACCGGTTTCTGAGAAATATGGTGCGTGCGGTGGTGGGTACGCTGATCGAGGTGGGGCGCGGTCGATTGTCGTTGGAGGACTTTAAGAGAGTGATTGAAGGTAAGCAACGTTCAGATGCCGGTGAGTCGATGCCAGGCAATGCGCTGTTTCTAGAGGATGTGGTTTATAGTTTAGATAGATGTGGCTGATATTGGCATTTATGTCGGCGGCGCTGCTGGGCTGCTATGATTCGTTTAAGAAGCAGGCTTTGAAAAGCAATGCGGTCATTCCGGTATTGTCTCTCAACACCTTGTTCTCCTCGCTCATCTTCCTGCCCTTCATCGTTATGAGCAGTACGTCGACAGCGCTCGATGGCGGCATTTTCCATGTGGCCAGTGGCGGCTGGGAGATGCATAAGTATATCTTATTGAAAGCGGTGATTGTATTGTCGAGTTGGATTCTCGGCTATTTCGGCATGAAGCACCTGCCGCTGACGATAGTTGGTCCTATCAATGCCACTCGCCCTGTGATGGTGCTGGTGGGTGCCCTGTTGGTGTTTGGAGAACGGTTGAACATCTGGCAGTGGATTGGTGTACTGTTAGCGGTGGCCTCATTCCTACTGCTGAGCCGTAGCGGTAAGAAGGAGGGTATCGACTTCAAGCACGACCGATGGATTTATATGATCGTGGGAGCAGCAGCCTTAGGCGCATTAAGCGGCCTCTACGACAAATATCTGATGGCTCCAGTAGAGAGTGGGGGTGTGGGATTGGACCGTATGATGGTGCAGTCTTGGTATAACATCTACCAGTGCTTGATGATGGGGACGCTGCTGTGGCTGCTATGGTGGCCGAAACATAAGGAAACGACTCCGTTCCACTGGTCGTGGTCGATTCTGGGTGTGAGCCTTTTTCTCTCGGCAGCTGACTTTATGTATTTCTATTCTTTGAGTCTGCCTGATGCCATGATCAGCATCGTATCGATGATCAGAAGGGGCAGTGTGGTGGTGAGCTTTATGTTCGGTGCGATGTTCTTCCACGAGAAGAACCTCACAGCTAAGGCTTTCGACCTAGTCCTTGTACTCTTAGGTATGGTGTTCCTCTATATCGGAAGCCATTAGTCGCGATAGATCCAGGAAAATAGGGCGTTGATCCAGCGGATGGAACATCGGAACCAACGTACGGTGCTGACGGGCTTTCCTCCGAAGCTCAGGATGAACTCGCGGAAGGAGTTTTTACGGAAAGGCAGACCGACATCCATGAAATTAATGTGATTATAACCGTGCTGATGGGCATATTTGATGTCATGCCAGATGGTTAGTGTGTCAGGATGAAGCATGACGTATGACTTGCGACGGAAGGCCGCATACCAGAGGAAAGCGTCACCCTGACTGTAGACACAGACCGAACAACCGATCACATGATGACGGTATTTGGTAATGAACAGTCGGCACGCATCAGTCTTGGTAGCCTCAATGAAAAACTGATTGTCGGGGATATATCGCTTCGGCTTAAACCAGTGGTGCTGGCGTAACAGATGGGCAAAGTCCTTGAAATCCTTTTCATTCTCAACCTCATGAGTGATGACCCCACGGGCATAGGCATTGTCGATACGCTGCTGCATCTTCTCATTGATGCGCTCTTCGGGTGCTCGGCTGTGGAGTGAATTGTGTATGCTCATCCAATGCACGGGGAAATAGCCTAGTTGGCGGAACATTTTAAAGCCGAAAGTCTTGTTTGTAAGATTACTGAACTCGATGTAGAGCGTCTTGTTGCTCATTTTCTTGGTGATGGCATGCAGCATTTCACTAAACAAGTCCTCTTTTCGCCATTCGCTTGAGGTATACTCCCCTTCACCGAGCACGCGACAATGCGTGAAGAAGTAAGGTGGGAAGATAGAAGTGCGATAGCGCACAATGGCTAACAACTGACTCAGTACATGTTCGGAATCATCGGTACACACCACCATGTAAGGTTTCATCCTCGGTGTTTTCGCACATATGGCGAACAGTTGCCGGCTATGGAAGAAATTGATGTCGCTAATGGCAGGCAGGTCTTCCTGATGGGTGTATATGGTGGTTCTGATTCCTTTCATGCCGCAAAAATACAATATTTTTCAGATATAATGACATAAGGTCGCAAGTTTTTTTATATCTTTTGAGCTTTTGTCTAAAAAAATAAGTATCTTTGCGCAAAATTTAATTTTATAACGTATGACTGATTTCAAAGATTTGGCGCAGTTGCGTCGTAGTCACCGTAAGTTTACTGAACAGGAAATCGATGGCGATGACCTGAAGTTGATTCTCCGTGCCGGACTGATGGCGCCAACGTCCAAAGGGCAGAGAGCCTGGCAGTTCGTAGTAGTCGATGACAAACTGGATCTCGAGAAACTCTCTGATGCCAAAAACATGGGTGGTCAGTTCCTGAAAGGGGCTCCCGTGGCAATTGTCGTGTTGGGAGATCCTATGCAGAATGACTGTTGGATTGAGGATGGAGCTATTGCTGCCATCTCTATGCAGTATCAGGCAGAAGAACTGGGTCTGGGTTCCTGTTGGATTCAGATGCGCGGACGTGGACTTGATGACGGGACAACGGCAGACACTGTGATTCGTGGGGTACTCGACATTCCCGATAACCTGAATTGTCTCTGTATCCTTGCTGTAGGTTATAAGGCTGATGAGCGCAAACCCCAGAATGAAGATAAACTGAAGTGGGAGAACGTGCACTTGAATAAGTTTTAGTTTATAGTTTAAGGGGTATGATCAACTATGACTTGAAGAAAATCAAGGCTATCATCTTTGATGTTGATGGGGTGCTGAGCGCTGAGACCATCACACTTTCAGCCGAGGGAGATCCCTTGCGCACGGTGAATATCAAGGACGGCTATGCCATTCAGCTGGCTATGAAACTTGGCCTGCGCATTGTGATACTGTCGGGGGCCAGAGTGCCAAGCATCTGCAAACGCTATGAATACCTCGGTATCGAGGATATTTACATTGGCTGTGCTGTAAAGATCAAGACCTACGATGAATTGCTTCAGAAGTACGGTCTCACCGACGATGAGGTAATGTATATGGGCGATGACATCCCTGATTTGGAGATTATGCGTCGTGTGGGTTGTCCGGTTTGTCCTAAGGATGCCTGTTCGGAAATCAAGGCCGTGAGCCTCTATGTCAGCGACCGTATCGGTGGTCATGGCTGTGGCCGCGATGTGATAGAGCAGACCCTCCGTGCCCAGGGTAAGTGGATAATGGATGAGAAGGCCTTTGGCTGGTAAAAAATCGTGTCTATGCTTGAGAATTATCATATTATTCTGGCCAGTAATTCACCACGTCGCCGAGAATTGCTGGGTGGACTGAATATCGATTTTGAAGTGAAGGTGCTGCCGGATATTGAGGAAAACTATCCGACCGACCTGGCCACTCCCGATATTCCTGTCTATATCGCAAGAGAAAAGGCTGATGCCTATAAGAATCTTATGGCCGAGCATGATCTCATCATAACGGCTGATACGGTTGTTGTATTAGGCGGTGAGGTACTGGGCAAGCCTATTGACCTGGACGATGCCAGAAGGATGCTGCAAGAATTAAGCGGTCGTACGCATCAAGTCATTACTGGCGTCTGCCTGATGACCCGTCAGCGTCAGCGTTGCTTTGCCGTCACCACCGATGTCACCTTCAAGGTGCTTTCCGATGATGAGATTTATTATTATGTCGACCATTATCAACCGCTCGACAAGGCTGGAGCCTATGGAATCCAGGAGTGGATTGGTTATATCGGTGTCACCAGCCTCTCCGGCAGTTACTTTAACGTGATGGGGCTTCCCGTGCAGCGTATCTATAATGAATTACTCCAATTCTGATTGAAATGACTAAAACGAACACTATCTTCTGTATTTGAAGACAAGGTAAATGTTCGGAATATAAGGAATTAAAGGGAGATTATTCGTAGAATAACGAACTCAAACTGTTCTAAAGTGACAAAAATGATGTGTAAAAGTTCAGTTTTATGCTTTATTTTTTGTTTTTTAATTTGATAATGATTACATTTGCACTCGATAACTAGTAATTTTAATCTATATTTATCATTTTCCATTTTTAGCAAAGGGACTTGTCTGAGAAGATAGGTCTCTTTTTATTTGATATCTCTTCTTCGAAACTCGGAGCAGGTAATGGCGGTGGCAATGGCTACGTTGAGACTTTCAGCGCAGTCGCCTTGATTGAAATTGGGAATGAGTAGGCGGTGATTGACATGTTGGCGTACGGCTTCGGAAATGCCGTTACCTTCGTTGCCCATGACGATGATGCCATGCTTGGAAAGAGACTGCTGATAGATGTCGGAGCCATCGAGTAAGGTGCCGTAGATGGGGTAGTCCTTTGGCAGTGTATCGAAAAGTTGCATCAAATCGATATATTTAATATGTACGTGCGCCAGACTTCCCATTGTAGCCTGTACTACTTTGGGATTATAGGCATCGGCCGTGTTCTCGCTGCAGTAGATGGTATCAATGCCAAACCAATCGGCTATGCGGATGATGGTGCCGAGGTTGCCAGGATCCTGTACGCCATCGAGCGCCAGTGCGAGGGAGGAGGGATTATGTGAGACGGAAGATGGAGAATCTGGGATAGGGAAGAGAGCGAGCACCTGCTGGGGGGTCTGGAGGAAACTGATTCGGTGCAGTTCTTCGTCGGTTACAAGAATTTTATCTCCTTGATTCCACTCGCTGGTTGCAAAGACGGCCTTGGGATGGAAGCGGCGCATGAGGTCGCCAACTACTTTTGGCCCTTCCGCCACGAAGCATTTTTCACGCTTGCGGAACTTTTTTAATTCAAGCTGACGGATATATTTTATCTGATTTTTGCTAATCATTTCGGTTTTTGTTTGCAAAGATAAAGATTTATTTCTATCTTTGCAAGCAAATTCGTAAGATATTGATGTCAAAACACCAAATAGGCCTGTTGGCTGCCGCTTTTCTGCTCATGCTTTTCAGTGCATGTTCGACAACGCATGACATCCCTGAAGGTGAGGTCATGTTGAATCGCGTATCGGTGGTAGCCGACGGGAAATACAAGGATATCAATACATCGCAGATGAAAAACTATGTGCGACAGAAAGGTAATTCCCGATGGTTCTCCTTGGCCAAGATTCCCTTGGGCATTTATCAAATGGCAGGAGAAGACAGTACCCATTGGATTAACCGCGCGCTTCATTCAATTGGTGAGGCTCCCGTGTTGTTTGATACGTTGCAGGCGCGGATGTCGTGTGAGTCATTGCAGTTGGCACTTCGTAACTTTGGCTATCTGGATGCACAGGTGGAGTTGTTTACGACCCTAAAGAAAAAGAAACTTAATGCCTTCTATGTGCTTCATCCAGGGAAACATTATCACATCAGGAATCTAAAATATGATATTCAGGATAGTGTGATAGCAGGTCTTCTGAGTAACGAAATTGACAAACGTGGGCTTCATGAAGGTATGGTCTTCAATGTGAATGCCCTCAACGAAGAGCGCTCAAGACTGACCAATTTTCTGCAGAATAATGGTTATTACCGTTTCCACAAGGAGTTTATCACCTATCTGGCCGATTCGATTCGGGAGTCGCGGCAGGTAGATCTGACCTTGCAGTTGATACCTTATCGTTCGAGTAATGTCAAGGATACGTTGCATACCCGTTATACAATCAGACACATCAGTTATGCCAGCGGTGATTCGCAAGACTCGGTAATTCATTTGCGTGATCGCGTGCTACGCGAGAATACTATGTTGACAGAAAGACAACCATATTCGGCAGAAGGGCTTCAGAATACCTATAATCATTTTGGAAGATTAGGGGCCGTGCGTTATACTAATATCAATTTTCAGATGGTGCCAGACTCAGCCCTGCTTGATATGGACGTACAGCTGCAGACCAATAAGCCTTCAACACTCAGTTTCCAGCCAGAAGGGACGAATACGGCAGGAGACCTTGGTGCTGCTGCTTCGTTGACCTATCAGAACCGGAATCTTTTCCGAGGCTCAGAGACTTTCAGTGTGCAGCTGCGTGGCGCCTATGAGGCCATTCGTGGACTGGAGGGCTATCGTAATCAGGATTTCGTGGAGTATAGCGTAGAGAGTCGTTTGACTTTCCCTAGATTTATCATGCCTTTCTTGAGTCAGGGGATGCGTCGAAGAACCATCGCTACCAGTGAAGTATCACTACTTTATGATACCCAGAACCGACCCGAGTTCCATCGTCGAGTGCTTTCTGCTGGCTGGCGTTATCGCTGGAAGCCTCAGTCTCGTTTTGATCAGTATCAGTTTGATCTTCTCGATCTGAACTATGTCTTCATGCCTTGGATTAGCGAGACTTTCAAAAACGAGTATCTACAGGACAACAGCAATTATAATGTTATCCTTCGGTATAACTACGAGGATATGTTTATTATGAAGACAGGCTTCGGCTATAGTTACAATAATGGTCATATCGCTATCAAAACAAATGTAGAGATGGCTGGTAACCTGCTAAATCTGGGTAGTAAGTTGTTTGATGCCGAACAAGACGGAAATGGTCATTATCGCGTATTTAATATTGCCTATGCCCAATACGTAAAGGGCGATGTGGATTTCACTTATAATCTGCTGCCGAACTATCGCGATCAACTGGTGTTTCATTGCGGTCTGGGTATTGCCTATCCTTACGGCAACAGTACGGTGCTACCGTTTGAGAAACGCTATTTCTCGGGAGGTGCCAATAGTGTGCGCGGATGGAGTGTCCGTAGCTTGGGACCGGGACGCTATAAGGGACGTGACGGCAATATCAACTTTATCACGCAGACTGGTGACATGAAATTGGATTTGAATCTGGAATATCGTACTCATCTGTTTTGGAAGTTCGGTGGTGCCGTGTTTGTGGATGCGGGTAACATCTGGACTATCCGTGATTATGAACAGCAGCCCGGCGGTCAGTTTAAGTTGCAGAAAATTCTTAGCGATATAGCTGTGAGCTATGGTTTGGGACTCCGCCTGAATTTTGATTATTTTATCATGCGTTTCGACCTAGGTATGAAGGCCGTAAATCCGGCATATGAAACTGAAGAGGAAGAACATTATGCTATCATCCATCCGAGAATGAGTCGCGACTTTGCTTTCCATTTCGCAGTGGGTCTGCCGTTCTAAAACATTAAAAATGTATAATTCTTTGGTTATACAGTGTTTTTTGTGTACTTTTGCACAAAATATAAACTAAAATGCTGAAATTTATATCGTTTGGAAGCGGTAGTAGTGGTAATTGTTATTATCTAGGCACCGCAACAGACGGATTGATCGTAGATATTGGAGTCGGCTTAAGAACTCTCAAAAAGCATGCTAGGGATTATGGCATCAGTCTCAGTACGGTACACAGAATCCTGATCACGCATGACCATGCAGACCACATCAAGTCTGTCGGGGCCTTTTGTCATGAATACAATGTACCTGTCTATGCCACAGAGAAAGTTCATCAAGGTATAGATCATAACTATTGTGTGCAACGTAAATTGTTGAAAGAACATAAACAATTTCTGGATCCGGGTACTTCTGTCAGACTAGGTGATTTTCTGGTGACACCGTTTTTTGTCCCTCACGATGCGAGCGAGAATGTGGGCTATAAGATTGAAGCCGATGGCATAGTCTTTGTTATTATGACTGATGCAGGTAGCGTGACAGAGGAGATGAAGGCTTTTATTGCCGAGGCTAATTATCTGGTGATTGAAGCCAATCATGATGTCGAAATGTTGCAGGGCGGTCCTTACCCACAATATCTGAAGGACAGAATTATCAGTCCCAATGGCCATTTGTCGAATAAAGATTGTGGTATAATGTTGGCTGAGAACATGACGGAGCGATTGAAGCATGTTTGGTTGTGTCATCTTAGTGAGGAGAACAATCATCCAGAGCTGGCACGTAAGACAGTGGATGCCATTCTGCGCAGTTACGGCATCATACCTGGTAAAGATATAGAATTGGAAGTGTTGAAGCGTAAAATGCCAAGTGAAGTGTATGAATTAGAATAAAAAGTGTAAATTTGATACCTTTTAACGCAAAAAAACGACAAAATGTTTGTTGGTTTCGCAAGAAAGTTATAACTTTGTCCCCGAAATACAGAAAAAGCAAATAAAAGATGATGAATCTCAACCTAATTAGCGCCATTATTATTATTCGACTGCAAGGAGCAGCCGGAAGTGATTTAGGTGTATATATAAAATAGGTATAAGATACAAAATGATATAGAGCCTTTCTCACTTCCGAGTGTGAAAGGCTTTTTTGATTTTAGACAAAAAGAATAAAAGAATAAGATAAACAGAGACAAAAATGAACGACAGACTTTACATTTTTGACACAACCCTCCGTGATGGAGAACAGGTGCCAGGCTGCCAGTTGAATACCGTAGAGAAGATTCAGGTGGCTAAAGCATTGGAGCAACTCGGTGTGGATGTGATTGAAGCAGGTTTCCCTGTAAGTAGTCCTGGTGATTTCAACTCGGTGATTGAAATCTCAAAGGCTGTGACATGGCCCGTTATCTGTGCGTTGACACGTGCAGTAGAACATGATATTGATGTGGCCTTCGAGGCCCTGAAGTATGCCAAGCACAAACGAATTCATACAGGTATTGGCACCAGTGATGAACATATCCAGTTTAAGTTCAATTCCACCCGTGAACATATATTAGAGCAGGCTGTAGCCGCTACAAAGTATGCAAAACGATACGTCGATGATGTGGAGTTCTATTGTGAAGATGCCGGCCGTACTGATAACGAATATCTGGCTCAGGTGGTAGAGGCGGTGATTAAGGCTGGTGCCACCGTAGTGAATATCCCTGATACGACAGGATATTGTCTGCCTCAGGATTACTTCGAGAAGATTAAATATCTGAAAGAGCATGTCGATTGTATTGATAAGGCCATCATCTCAACGCATTGTCACAATGATTTAGGATTGGCCACTGCCAACACGTTTAGTGGTGTGATGGCAGGTGCACGACAGGTAGAAGTGACGGTGAATGGTATTGGTGAAAGGGCTGGTAATACATCGTTGGAGGAGATTGCGATGATTCTGAAATGTCACAAGAGCCTTGATATTGAGACGAATATCAATACCACGAAGATCTATCCTATTTCAAGGATGGTGTCTTCGCTGATGAATATGCCCGTACAGCCTAATAAAGCCATTGTAGGTCGTAATGCTTTCGCACATTCTAGTGGTATTCATCAGGATGGTGTGTTGAAAAATGTGCATACCTATGAGATCATGGATCCGAAAGATGTGGGAATCGATGACAACAGCATTGTGCTGACTGCCCGATCAGGACGTGCAGCTTTGAAGCATCGTCTTCATGTGAATGGTGTAGATGTGTCTGACGAAAAGAAAATCGACAATATTTATGAAAAATTCCTAGTATTAGCAGATCAGAAGAAAGATGTGACAGATGCTGACATTATGATGCTGGCTGGTGCAGATACCGCTGAGGCTCATGCTGTGAAGCTCGACTTCTTGCAAGTCACCTCAGGTAAAGGCGTGAAAAGCGTCGCTTCGATAGGTCTTGATATCTCTGGGCAGAAATTTGAGGCGGCAGCTTCGGGTAATGGTCCTGTGGATGCCGCTATCAAGGCTCTGAAGAAGATTATCATGAAACAGATGACACTGAAAGAATTTACCATTCAGGCTATTTCAAAAGGCTCTGACGATGTGGGAAAAGTACACATGCAGGTGGAGTATGATGGCAGCCTTTATTATGGCTTTGGTGCCAATACCGATATCGTGACGGCTTCTGTTGAGGCTTATATAGATTGTATCAACAAGTTTAAAAAGGCTGACGAATGAATACACTATTTGATAAGATATGGGATAAGCATGTGGTCCAGCAGATCAAAGATGGCCCCACACAGTTATATATTGATAGACTCTATTGCCATGAGGTGACTTCTCCGCAGGCATTTGAAGGTATGAGGGCAAGAGGATTGAAGTGTTTCCGCCCTCATCAGATTTTCTGTATGCCAGATCATAATACCCCGACACATGATCAGGATAAGCCCATCGAAGACCCTGTGTCGAAGAAACAGGTAGATATGCTGGAAAAGAATGCTGCCGATTTCGGATTGACGCATTATAGCATGCTGTCGAAGGATAATGGTATCATCCATGTGGTAGGACCTGAGAAAGGGTTGAGTCTGCCTGGTATGACTATCGTCTGTGGTGACTCGCACACTTCTACGCATGGAGCAATGGGGGCTGTGGCGTTTGGTATAGGTACCTCAGAGGTAGAGATGGTGATGGCCTCGCAATGCATCCTACAGCAGAAGCCAAAGTCGATGCGTATCAGTATCAACGGTACATTGGGTAGGGGTGTGACGGCCAAGGATGTAGCCCTCTATCTCATGGCCCAACTCACCACTAGCGGTGCAACAGGCTATTTTGTCGAATATGCAGGTGATGCGGTTACTGCCATGTCAATGGAAGGTCGTCTGACGCTTTGCAACCTCTCAATAGAGATGGGAGCAAGAGGAGGTCTTATTGCACCTGATGAGACGACTATTAATTATATAAAAGGTAAGGAATATGCACCGAAAGGTGAGGCTTGGAACCAGGCTGTGGCTGAGTGGAAGACCTTGAAAAGTGGCGATGATGCCGTTTTCGACAAGGAACTGTGTTTTGATGCTGCAGATATTGAACCGCGTATCACATACGGCACGAATCCTGGAATGGGTATAGGAATTACAGAGTCGATTCCCGCTAATGCCCAAATAGCAAAGTCTCCTGAACAGGGTTTTGAGAAAGCACTCCATTATATGGGCTTTAAGCCTGGGCAAAAGCTGCTTGGCACCAAAATCGACTACGTATTCTTGGGAGCTTGCACCAACGGACGCATAGAAGATTTCCGCGACTTTACCTCAATAGTGAAAGGTCGTCAAAAAGCACAGGATGTCGTCGCATGGTTGGTGCCTGGGTCGTGGGCCGTAGATCGTCAGATTCGTGAAGAAGGGTTAGACGTTATTCTTGCAGATGCTGGTTTTGAGATTCGACAGCCCGGCTGCTCTGCTTGTCTGGCGATGAACGACGATAAGATTCCTGCAGGAAAACTTTCGGTCTCTACTTCTAATCGTAATTTTGAGGGGCGTCAAGGTCCTGGGGCACGTACTATTCTGGCATCGCCATTTGTGGCTGCAGCAGCTGCCATTACAGGAGTCATTACTGATCCACGTGAGTTTTTGTAAATAGAAGAACAAAAGAACATAATCAAGATGAAACAGAAATTTGACATCATAATATCAACTTGTGTACCACTTCCTTTAGAGAATGTGGACACCGACCAGATTATTCCTGCTCGTTTTTTGAAAGCAACAACTCGTGAGGAACAGTTTTTCGGCGATAATCTTTTCCGTGATTGGCGATATAACGCTGATGGCACAATGAATCAGGACTTTGTCCTAAATAACCCCAAATATTCAGGCTGTATCCTTGTGGCAGGTAAAAACTTTGGCTCTGGTTCCTCTCGTGAACATGCTGCATGGGCGATTGCTGGTTATGGGTTCAGAGTGGTTATCAGCTCTTTCTTTGCGGATATCCATAAGAATAATGAATTGAATAATTTTATCCTGCCTGTACAAGTGAGCGAGGACTTTCTTTCTGAGTTATTTCAGAGTATTCAAAATAATCCGGATATGCAAGTGAAGGTCGACCTTCCTAATCAGACGGTGATAAATCTCTCTACAGGCCGTCATGAGACCTTCGAGATCAATGGCTATAAGAAGCATTGTCTGATTAATGGCCTCGACGATATCGATTTCTTAGTACAGAACCAAGAAAAGACCATCGCATGGGAACAGCAGAGGAAGTAAAGAATTATAAACGTATCCAGCCCTTTGTGGAGATTTTGGATTCCACGTTGCGTGACGGAGAGCAGACCAGTGGTGTCTCATTTCTGCCACATGAAAAATTAATGATGGCGCGTATGTTGCTGCACGATTTGAATGTGGATCGTATAGAAGTGGCATCTGCCCGTGTTTCTGAAGGAGAAAAAGAGGCAGTTCAGATGATTTGCCGTTATGCAGAGAAGATAGATAAGTTGAATAGGGTAGAGGTGCTTGGGTTTGTGGATGGCGGACAAAGTGTAGACTGGATTGACGAATGTGGATGTAAAGTGCTGAACCTTCTGGCAAAAGGTTCGCTGAAGCATTGTACCCAACAGCTACAGAAGACCCCTGACGAACACGTCGAAGATATCCGAAAGGAGGTGAAATATGCCCGTAGCAAAGGAATCTCCGTAAATCTGTATATGGAGGATTGGTCAAATGGCATGAAGGATTCGCCTTCCTATGTCTATCATCTGATGGACCAGCTCTGCGATAGCGGTATTCGTCGGTTTATGTTGCCTGATACGTTAGGCATCATGAATCCTCTTCAATGCATTGAGTTCTTCCGTAAGATGCTCAAACGTTATCCTGATGTACATTTTGATTTTCATGCGCATAATGACTATGACCTCGCTGTGTCGAATTCGCTGGCTGCGGTGCTGAGTGGCGCCAAAGGTCTGCATGTTACTGTGAATGGCTTGGGTGAGCGTTGTGGAAATGCACCATTATCGAGTGTTCAGGTGATTCTCAAGGATCAGTTCCATGCGAAGACGAACATCAATGAAAATAAACTCAATGATATCTCACGACTTGTAGAGAGCTATAGTGGCATAGCTGTAGCACCTAACCAGCCGATTATAGGTGATAATGTCTTTACCCAAGTGGCTGGCGTTCATGCTGATGGCGACAAGAAAAACAATCTCTATCAGAATGATCTCGTGCCAGAGCGCTTTGGACGTAAGCGTGAGTACGCCCTGGGTAAGAACAGCGGTAAGGCTAACATTGCCAAGAACTTAGAGGAACTCGGTCTTGAACTGACTCCGGAACAAACCAGAAGAGTAACACAGCGAATCACAGAATTGGGGGACAAGAAGGAACGTGTGACGTTGGAGGATTTGCCTTTCATTGTGAGTGATGTGCTCAAGCACGATGCACCCGAAGATAAAGTGAAACTTGTCAGTTATATTGTCTCTACAGCATATGGTTTGAAACCAGGTGCAAATATCAAGATAGAGATCAATGGTCAGCAGTATGAGGCTAGTGCAACGGGTGACGGTCAGTATGATGCTTTTGTGAAATCATTACGATACATCTATAAAAAATATTTGGATCGAACTTTCCCCTTGTTGGCCAATTATGCTGTTACCATTCCACCAGGTGGACGTACTGACGCCTTGGTTCAGACGGTCATTACTTGGAATGATAACGGACGTATGTTCCGTACTCGAGGTCTGGATGCAGACCAGACGGAAGCTGCTATCAAGGCTACCTTCAAAATGTTGAATATCATAGAAAAAGAATATAATAACGAATTATGAAACTGAATATAGCAATTCTTTCGGGTGATGGTATCGGACCGGAAATAATGAAACAAGGAGTGGCTGTGTTGGATGCTATTGCAGTCAAGTGTGGACATGAGTTTGTTTATCAGGAAGCAATCTGTGGCGCACATGCTATTGATGAGGTGGGCGACCCTTATCCTGATGCAACTCATGAGGTGTGTATGCAAGCTGATGCCGTACTTTTCGCGGCTGTTGGTGATTTAAAATATGATCATGACCCTACAGCGAAAGTTCGTCCTGAGATAGGCTTGTTAGCTATGCGTAAAAAACTTGGTCTGTATGCTAATGTACGTCCTGTGGCTACTTTCGACTGTCTGCTTCATAAATCACCATTGAAGGATGAACTGATTCGAGGTGCAGATTTTGTAGTGCTTCGAGAACTGACTGGTGGAATGTATTTTGGGGAGAAATATCAGGACAATGACAAAGCTTACGATACAGATATTTATACTCGTCCGGAGATTGAGCGTATCGTGAAACTGGGCTTTGAAATGGCTATGAAGCGTAATAAACATCTCACAGTTGTCGATAAGGCCAATATCTTGGCTTCTTCCCGTTTGTGGCGTCAGATTGCGAAGGAAATAGAACCTCAGTATCCCGAGGTAAGAACAGACTATATGTTCATTGATAATGCCTCGATGCGAGTACTTACAGAACCTCGTTTCTTCGATGTCATTGTGACAGAGAATACCTTTGGTGATATCCTCACTGACGAGACGGCGTGCATAACTGGTTCTATGGGTCTTCAACCATCGGCTTCTTTAGGAGAGCATACGCCGCTTTTCGAACCAGTACATGGTTCTTGGCCTCAGGCTGCTGGTCAGAATCTGGCAAATCCTTTGGCTCAGATCCTTTCTGCTGCCATGTTGCTGGAACATTTCGGACTCAATCAGGAGGGTGCGTTGATTCGTGAGGCTGTCAACGCTTCACTCGATGCTAATGTCCGTACTCCAGAGATTCAAGTAGAAGATGGCGCACATTATGGCACTCGTGAGGTGGGTAAATGGATTGTTGAATATATAGTTAAGAGATAATACTTAAGAGCGAAGGGTTATGATTTCTTTTTTCGATATATGGAAGAGTTTGAGGGGAGTTCGGGTGGCCTGCATGGTAATCATAGTTCTTAGTTCTTCACTCTTAACTTGCAATTCGGCCTCTGCACAGACAAGGCAGCAATGGCGAGACTCACTTGAAGTGCTCAATGCTCAGATTGGCAAAGATCCTCAGAACCTCCATCTACATCTGCTGAAGGCCGAGGCAAACATCAATCTTGAACAATGGGACTATGCGCTTGCTGAATATGGTAAGATCTTACATGCTGATGAAAAGAATCTCGCAGCGCTCTATTTTCGAGCCTATGTCCACGCCCAGCAGCATCATTATGATCTTGCTCTTGTTGACTATGAGGCCTTTCTGCATCTGCAGCCCACGCATTTTGAAGCTCGTTTGGGACTGGCCCATGTCTTGCATAAAATGGGACGCAAAACGGATACCGTTGATGAGTTGAATAGGCTTGTACAGATGTTCCCAGATTCTGCAGATGCCTATGCTGCAAGAGCTGCCTATGAGACAGAACAGAAGCAGTATGAGATTGCGCTATACGATTGGGATGAAGCTATTCGTCGCAAACCCCTTCAGTCAGGTTTCGTCGTATCGAAGGCCGACATTTTGATATCTCTTTATCGGATGGGGGAGGCTCGTGAAGAATTGAATGCTGCCATCAAACGAGGCATACCTCGTTACGTCCTAAAAGATTGGCTTGATAAATGTAAGAAATGAAAATCCCCAGACTTATTGTGAATAAGCCTGGGGATATTTTAGTGATAAAGAGGTGCCATTACTCAATGTAGACAAGAGATTCGTCTTCCATCACGCTCTGCCCAACCTTAACCACGATAGCTGTAACCTTACCAGCCTTTTCAGCCTGTAGGTTATTGGCCATCTTCATAGCCTCGAGTACCACAATGGTGTCGCCAGCAGCAACCTCCTGACCTTCTGTCACACAGATATCTGTGATGACACCAGGAAGTGGAGCCTTGATGGCAGTGCCAGAAACTGAACCAGAAACAGCAGCGGAGCTGCCCTCATTGACATCGTCTGAAGATGCCTTGCGTACAACGGGTTTGGGCTTCTCAGGTTCAGCTTTCTTTTCCATTTCCACGGTATATTGTTCACCATTAACGGTCAGTGTGGCTATATTGTCAGTGATATCACTGATCACCACTTCATATTTATTACCGTTGATTGTATACTTATATTCATTCATAACCTTTCAATTTATTAGGGTTGTGGTGTAAACGACAGCGCATAGCCGTTCCACTGAGTCGAGTGGTTATTAATGGTAATAATGCCTGGCTCGCGGTCGTGAACATTGTTGCCCAAATGCTCATGAAGGGCAAGGGCAATAGCTGCATATATTTCGTTGTTCATAAGCGCTAAAATGATTAATGGTTACATCGGAATGTTACCATGCTTTTTGGCGGGCAGGGCATCGCGCTTTGTAGCAAGCTGAGCCAGACCACGACAGATGCGGAAACGAGTGTTACGAGGCTCAATCACATCATCGATGTAGCCATACTTGGCTGCCTGATACGGATTTGCGAAGAGCTCGTTGTATTCGTCTTCCTTCTCAGCGATAAAGGCCTTAACGTCTTCACCAGCTTCCTTCTTAGCCTTTGCCTCTTTCGCATATAACACAGCAGCGGCACCTGATGCACCCATCACAGCAATCTCTGCAGAGGGCCATGCATAGTTCAGGTCAGTGTGGAGTTGCTTTGATCCCATCACAATGTGAGAACCACCGTATGATTTACGCAGGGTGACTGTAATCTTGGGTACGGTAGCCTCTCCGTATGCATAAAGCAACTGCGCTCCGTGCAAGATGACGGCATTGTACTCCTGACCTGTACCAGGAAGGAATCCAGGAACGTCAACCAAGGATACGATAGGAATGTTGAAGGCATCGCAGAAACGTACGAAACGGGCACCCTTACGAGAAGCGTTCACATCGAGCACGCCGGCATAACATGAAGGCTGGTTGGCAACAATACCTACACTCTGGCCATTAAAGCGTGCGAAACCTACGATGATGTTCTTGGCAAACTTAGGTTGAACCTCGAAGAACTCACCATTATCGGTAATGGCACCGATCACCTTATACATATCATATGCCTCGTTGGGATTCTCCGGGATAATCTCATTGAGTGTATCTTCCATACGGTTGATGGGATCATCACACTTACGACGAGGAGCAACTTCCATGTTGTTTGAAGGAATGTAACTCAGCAGCATCTTGATCATCTGCAAACCTTCCTCTTCTGTCTTCGCTGTGAAATGAGTTACACCCGATTTGGTAGCGTGTACAGAAGCACCACCAAGATGTTCCTGGTCAATATCCTCGCCTGTCACAGTCTTCACCACCTTCGGACCAGTCAGGAACATATAGGATGTGCCTTCCATCATCAAGGTGAAGTCAGTGAGTGCAGGGCTATATACAGCACCGCCAGCGCAAGGACCGAAGATACCTGAGATCTGAGGTATGACGCCAGAGGCCAAAATATTGCGCTCGAAGATTTCTGCATAACCAGCGAGGGCATTAATACCTTCCTGAATACGAGCACCGCCTGAGTCGTTGATGCCAATCACGGGAGCACCCATCTTCATGGCCATATCCATCACCTTACAGATTTTCTGGCTCATGGTCTCAGACAGAGAACCTGCATGAACGGTAAAGTCCTGTGCGAAGATGAATACGAGGCGGCCTTCGATGGTACCGCTTCCAGCTACGACACCGTCGCCAAGGAACTGCTTCTTCTCCATGCCAAAGTTATGGCAACGGTGCTCCTTGAACATGTCGTACTCCTCGAACGAACCTTCGTCGAGCAACATCTCAATACGTTCACGGGCTGTGTATTTACCACGATCGTGCTGTTTCTGGATGGCTTTCTCACCACCACCGAGGCGTGCTTGCTCACGCTTCTCAATCAATTGCTTGATCTTTTCTAATTGTTTGCTCATTGTTTTATTACAATTACTTAATTCTCTAATTCTTGATTACTCAGGATGCTCACAAAGTTCTGTGAGGATACCGCAAGTAGACTTCGGGTGCAGGAAAGCGATGTTCAACCCCTCAGCGCCCTTACGGGGCTTCTCGTCGATCAGACGTACGCCCTTCTCAGAAACCTCTGCCAAACCTTTAGCGACGCCATCCTCAACGCAGAATGCTACGTGGTGAACACCCTTGTTGCCCTTGTCGAGCCACTTCTGGATGGTGCTCTCGGGTGATGTTGGCTCCAGGAGCTCGAGTTTCACCTCGCCACACTTCAAGAAGGCGGTCTTTACCTTCTGGTCCTCTACTACTTCTGTTGCATAACACTCCAAGCCCAGTACCTCTGTGAAGTACGGCAGGCTTTCCTCGATGCTCTGGACTGCGATACCCAGATGCTCAATGTGGGAAATCTTCATATCTTAAAAAATTAGTGTATATTTATAAATGATGTGCAAAGGTAAGAAATAAAGTGGAGAATAAGGAGAAACCATGTTTTTTTTAGGCTTTTTTTATACTAAAACAAAGATTGCCACCCAAATGAGCGGCAATCTTCGTATCTATCGGCTTGTTTTTACCTTATTGTTACTTGATAAAGAGTATCGGGAATCTGTCAACGCCCTCAAGACTTCTGTACCAGTCTTTGTTGACATTCATATTATGAGCCCATTCCAGGAACTCAGGATAGGCAGTCTTGATACTCGATCCTTCTTTAGGATAGTTGAATTTCATGGGGACGATGATGGCGAATGGAGCCTCGCCTTGTTTAGGCATATGTACCTCTTTGCCAGTAGTCACATTTTCGATATAGATGCTTGCAAGGAAATCTTCGATTTTCACACCTTTTTCAACAGTAATGTCTCTTGAAAAACCACTTGAGGAATAACCGCCAATCTGAGTGTTGCAGAATGGGTTTTCATCTGTGAGACCTAAAAGCTCATGAATCTCCTTACCATTGAACGCGTCAGCATTCGTTTTTCCAACTACACCATGTATCTTTACGAAATCCTTAGCTCCGCAGGCAGCAAGCGTCAGCTTGATTTTTGTATCGCTCACACGCTTTGCCACAAGTACTACATCGTTCATGTCGTAGTCTGCAGTCTCGGCTCTGTCCTCAAAGCACATGGTGTACATTGCCTGTTCTACATCTGGCGACACCTCTGACAGTTTAATCTGGGTACCTTGCTTGACCTCAATAACCATATCGCTGAAGTTAAGGTCTGAACCATCTTCGAAGCAGAGATAGGTGCGGCCGTTTACACTGTGCATACAGATACGGGGACTGTTCCAATCCATACCATTGGCGGATTTACCATAGACCTTTTCAGTATCACCCTTATCATTGCTAATAACATCCTGTGCAATTTTATTATCGATGACATTGAAATAGTGCCCGATGAGATGGTTTACCTCTACGTTTAGTTCACCAAAACCATAAGTACATCCACAGGAGTTGTTGAAGATGTTACCCTTGCTCTTTCTATTCATGAATCCGATCTTGTAGCCCTTTGGGATCACGGGACTTCCCCATGCACCAGAAACGGGAGTGCCATCACCATAATAGGGGAGAAGATATTCTCTTTCTCTCTTGAATGTGGCGGCGTTATCATTCCAAAAACACCAAACAGCCTTGAACTTAGGCAGACTCTTGATATAGTTGGCGAGTGCTTTGGCTTCCGTTGGAGCCGTGGCCGGATTGTAATAATAATAATAGATAAAATTAGAACCGGCCTCATTCGAATTGAACTGAACAGGGACAAGAAGAAGGGGGTTGCCGTCGCTAGTCAACTCGTTGAATTCCTGGAAATACGCATTCTGCTGAATGGTGTTATACCAGTTGTTGGATTTGCCATTAATACCATCTCCCAACTTTTTGAGGTATGTTTCCACATCGTATTTAATTGTTGTAAGATCCACAACGTCGGTAACATCACGTCGGATGGCGCCTTCCTTCATCACCCATCCACCTTCTCCTTCAACGGACTTATGCGCCCATACCATGTCGTTAGCCCATGAATTGTCTTTCCATGCTGTATACCATCGGGATTTACTTTTGTCATCTTTAATACATATTCCATACTTGTTGTTCTGAGATTCCTCAGCACGCAAAGCGTTGAATGACTTGGTGCCTTCGCCGAGAACAATCGTTGCGGGGAACCCGCCTACTGCTGCAGCAGCACGCGTACGGGCACCGTTACTGTTATTAGCCTGGAAATCAACTTCCTGACTTTCAATGTCGAATACCTTGATGAAATATTCACCTTCGTCGCTCACACAGGCAGCCACCAATTGTGTCAGATAATCAGGCGCCTCGTAGGAGAGTGTCACCTGCTGTCCGGGCTGGCAGTCCATGCTGCTGAGCACCATTGCGTCTTCATTGCTGAATGGCGTTTCGGTGAGCACTTCCACCCTTACGATATTCTTCAGATCTGCATTGGCGGTAATCGTCACACTTCCATGACGGATCGGTCTCCAATTCTGATTGGGGTCAATCTCAACGCCCAATTGGTTCTTGGCACGCTGAAGAGAGATCTCTTGATTGACTTGGGTCGCATCAAACTCATATTTGCCACATGACGCTACTATAGCGATAGCGGCGAAAAGGAATAGATTTTTGAACTTCATATTGCTTATTTGTTTTTACGTTTCATTGTTTTAGGTGCAAATTTAAGAAAATCTTTTGAATTATGTCTATAAATGCAGAAAATATGCACTTATTTAACGTAATTTAAAATTCTAAGGTCACTTTTCCGTTAATTTGGCGGCCTGTCAGGTAATTTGGCACGGCCCACTGGCGTGAAGTGACATCGGTCACCCAATAGTAGCTATTCACATTGGAGATACCAAAAAGATTGAGGCAATCAATGCCCAACCAAAGGTTCTTTATACCTTTTCCGTCCTTGATAGCCCGGAAGTTCATACCGATATCTGCACGCATGTAGGCAGGGGCTCGGAAATTCTGTCGTTCGATACCTCTGTGGGGGGCACCAAAAGGCAGTCCGTCTGCGTATGCTAGTCTTAGTGTCATTCGCCAGCGATCGGTGCCAGGGAAATAGTCCGTGAAGTGCAGGTTGATGGCCCATCGTTGGTCTGTGGGCTGCGGGAACGACACACCGTTCATCTTCATCTGTGCTTTCATCAGCGAGAAGGTGAGCCACGAATCAGTGCCTGGTACGAACTCTCCATATAATTTCAGGTCGAGACCGGCAGTATAGCCCGAGGCGAGGTTCTCACCGTAATAAGTTACCTTTACGTTCTGGATGTTGTAAGGTATGAGGTTCGACAATGCTTTATAATAAATTTCAGTGGTAAAGCGGAAAGGACGGTCAAGCATCTTAAACCGATAGTCCATAGCAGCGATAAACTGCAACGAACGCTGGCTTTTGATTTTTTCGTTCAGCTTGGCTACAGTAATCCTGTTTTCGGTCACCGTATCACGCATCTCCTTATAAAAAGGTGCCTGATAATAGAGTCCCGTAGCCAGACGGAAGGTCAAATCGTGGTTAAAGGCTGGCACGATGGCGAGTGAGGCGCGTGGAGAAACGATGGTTTCCTTGCTGAACGACCAATTGGCGAGTCTTGCACCATAATTAAGTGTGAAATAGTTCTCTCCCTTGGCAAATCGATATGTATCTTGTATATATGCTTCAATGCGATGGCTTTTCACATTGTTTTTCGAGATGAGAGTATAGATCAGGTCCAGACGATCGGCAGAGTGGGGGATAGAGTAGCCGCTTGAGTCACGCATCTCGTATTCACGGGCCTGCTCGCTGATGCGTTCCGTCTTGTATGTGAGTCCCGCCTCCATATCGTGCCGTTGTGTCTTGTGATTGGCCATCAGTTTGAAACTTACCACATCTGCCGTCAGATAATTGCGGGCATGTTCCATATAAGTACCGACACCGAGATGCTCACTCGACTCTGTGTCATCGAGCCAGTATTGTCCCATGATGTCGTAAGTTTCTTTCTCCTTTGTGTGGAAGGCGGATGTAAGGAATTTTATTTTAGTTGAATCGCCAAAGCTGCGGGTGATGGCAGCAGTTCCGAATATCGTACGGAATACGTCTTTCTCCTGACCGTCGAAATAGACTTTAAAAGACTTGACATCCTCCATTGTACCAAACGAAGTCTCACGGTCTTTGGGTTTGAAGTTGTAGTGGTTTTCAGAAATATACCCTATCAAATCCAAAGTCCATCTTTTGTTCGGCATATAATTGATATAAGTCTGAT
>Ga0247610_10001948_pt1 | contig 24619 bp, 11 predicted proteins | sample 174DNAGHGhighgp2_FD_193483 | JGI IMG/M metagenome (GOLD analysis project Ga0247610, IMG submission 193483) | Sheep rumen microbial communities from Palmerston North, Manawatu-Wanganui, New Zealand - 1742 DNA GHGhigh gp2 | ecosystem: Host-associated > Mammals > Digestive system > Stomach > Rumen...
CGTTCCGCTGGTGGCAAGGTGCTACGCATTAGTGACGGACAACCTTTGGAATACAGCAAAAAAGAATATCCTAATCCGCCGTTTGTGGCGTGGGCAAAATAATTGTATTTTTGCGCCCATAAAACAGCAAAATATCTAAAGGGAACTTCTAAAAATCAAGCAAAAGGAAACTCCTACGGAGTACAACTTGTTGAATTATTGTATTTTGTTATTAAAAGAAAGCTCCTACGGAGCAATTTTTAGAAGCTACCTAAAAAAGCACAACTGGAATTGCTGGCTGCATTATCAGGCAGAGCTTATGCGCTACACCAACAAGCAGAATATGAGCGTGCTAGGCATCTCAGAGAAAGAATTGAAGGAGTTTATGGAGGAATATCATAAGGAAATCGTCATCAAGGAGCAAGCTCCCGTCAGTGATGATTTCTACACTCCGATTCTCAAGCCGGAAAACCTTTACACTTTAGAGATCTATCAAAAGCAGCTTGATAGCTTAAAGGTGCTACACCGTTGATTTTTAAAACATTAATGAAAAATCCGCACCAATCCGCACCATCATTTCCGTGACAAACTATGCCTTCGTCGGGAATAATTCCCTACTTTTGTGCCTATGAAACTATCGCGCATTATAGCAGGCTTGTTATGGATTGGTCTCGGAGCTTCGTGTTCAAGAGCCTTGGAATCGGAAATCGGTTGGCAAGAAAACAGTTGCCCACGTTTGGTATTGGTTGACAGTCTTTTGCAGAGCAACCCAGACAGTGCTTTGAGGTATCTTGAGTGGTTTTATGTGAGTATTAATCCCGTTTCGTCACCCGCTTTTGAATACACGAGTTTGATGCTTTCGGAGGCTTGCTTCAAGGTGCGTCGCGAGGTGGCCCATTGTAATGAAGTGGGTGCTGCTTTGGCTTATTTCGACAGCGTTTCCTCTGTTTGCCCCCATGACAAGGCTATGGCTTTTCTTTCTGCCCGCGCCCATTATATGAATGCCATTTGCATCAATAATGGCACTATATTTACCGACGATTCCCTCACGATGTTGGCTTGTCAAGAGTATTATAAGGCCTTGGCAATTATGGAGCAACATTTTGTCGAGGAGCAGATGGTGGGACACAAAGCGAGTTTCATTGCCCTGATTTATGCCCGATTGGCCAACATCTATTCCGACAAGTTCCTCATCGAGCCGACGGTTTATCTTTACAAGAATGTGCTGAAATACAAGAAGAAAGCCAACAATCCACCTTCAAGTTTGGCCAACACTTTGTTTTTCTTGGGCTACGAATTCGAGAAGTCGGAGCAGTTCGACAGTGCTTTGTATTATTACGACCGCTCATTGGCGAGCATGAAAGACACGACAGGGGTGCTTTACCGAAATGTCATCAATCGGAAAGCGTTGTCGTCCTATCATTTGGCGCACGATGGACAGGCCTCCGTTGACGCGCTCAAACGTATTGCGACGGCTGGCAATGAGTTCGAGAAACACGACCGCTATTTGGGTATTGGCTATATCTATAAACTTGACAATCAGTATGATTCGGCCATCGTTTACCTCAATCGGGTCTTTGAGGAGGCACCCAATATGTTCCTGAAAACCCAAAGTGCCGATTATTTGCGCGAGATTTACGAAGCCCGTGGCGAATCGGACAAGGCTGGCGAATTTGCCCGATTTGTGGCGCAAAACACGCCGCCTGAGTTTGGCACCAAGGCCGACGAGTGGCGCTTCACGAGCCTGTTTCAGGACTATTTGCAACAAAAACAGGACAATGCCCGACTTCAAGAGGAAAGGGAAAACCGTGGACGGATTATGAAAACCGTCCTTCCGCTAATGGTTTTGCTTGTGGTGCTTGCGGTTTGGCTGATGCTCAATCGGAAACGGCATCAACGCATTGAAGCAGAGAAAGAATCCCTTTCGGGACGTTTGCAAGAGCAAGGTGAGGCCCTTTCAGCAATGAAAAAACGTGTGGAAGCCGCCTCGTTTGCCGAGGAACCCGTCTGCCGCTTGATTATGGAGCGGGTGAACGAAGGGCAGTTCAAGTCGAAGGTGGATTACCTTATTTATAAGGACTACGCCCTCAACAAGGAGCAACTGTTGGCTTTGCGCGAGGCTGCCGATGCCCATTTTGGAGCGTTCACCGCCCGACTCAAAAACGATTATCCCGCGCTGACCAAAGGCGACATCGACTATTGCTGCCTTTATCTATTGGGCGTGGAGGAAGCCGACGTGGCCGCCTTGATGCAACGCGCTTTCAACACCGTTTGCGAACGCAGCCGCAAACTGAAAGGCATTTTCGGCAGCGACGAACCGCTTTCAACCACTTTGCGCAAGCTGGCAAAATCCGATGTAAATCCCTGATTCCTATTTATTTCACAAAATCCGCACCAATCCGCACCATCATTTCCTTGACGGCGGTTGGAGCTGTTTGTAGTTTTGCCCAACGAAACACAACAAACAGTATTAACCTTAAAAAACTAACGAAAATGAAAAGATTAATGATTTTGGCTATCCTTGCAATGCAGGTGGCTTCAGTTTGCGCTCAACAAAACGACTTTTACTTTGCAGGCGTAAGGAGCGATACGCTTGCGGCTGTTTACAAAAACAATGAATTACTGTATACCAATTTCGAAGAGGGAAACAGATGGTGCTGGGCAGATTGCATGGTCATATCCAACAATGGTGATGTGTATTATGGAGGCGCAGGCAACTCCTTCGGATATGTTTGGAAAAACGGAGAAATGTATTTCAAAGGTGATTACAGGTCGTCTGTCGAAGGCATCAGCTACAATGCAGACGAAGATGTGGTTTATTCTGTAGGCTACATTCACTATGAAGGAGAACATCTTCGGAAAGGCGCCATTTGGAAAGATGTAGATTTATGGGATACCCTTGGCACTTCAGTGGCTTACTTTAACGACATTGATTTTATGGATGGTCATCGCTACATCCTTGGGACGAATCAAATGGTCAATGGTGTGGGTGACCTGACCATTTGGAAAGATGAGGAGCCACTTTATGTGCTTGGAAGAAGTTGGGAAGGGTCAGGACTTCGAACCATTATTTGCCGTGAAGGACACGTGTATGCTTGTGGAGGGTTAAGGACAACTATCGGCCCCTTTAGTTACGACGGGATGATATGGAAAGACGGTGAAGTGTTATACAACTATGGCAGTTATGCCTGCATTAGGGATTTCTTCATCGATGGCGAAGATATTTACGCTTGCGGCGAAATCAATGTTGAAAACCAAGAGCAAAAGGCCGTTGTGTGGAAAAACGATGAAGTGTTGTATGAGTATGATTATGCGAATTTTATTGAGCTTTATACGATTTTAAAAGACGGAAATGACTTGTATTTCGGTGGAGCAGGGTTTTATTTTGGCAAACATCCTGATGGCCGACAGTCATCGTATGGCGTGTTGTTCAAAAACGGTGAAGCCATCGAAATAGACCCTGAATGTACAAGCGTTTATGCACTTGCAGTGTCATCGGAAACCAATGCTTTGCAAGAAACGGAAAAGTCGCCGATGGTGGTTTTCCCCAATCCCGCCAAGGATAGAGCGACCCTCGAAGGCATCGAACCCGCTGAAATACAACTTTACAACCTTCAAGGTCAGTCGGTTAGAACCTTTTCCGACACTAACGAAATCGATGTAAGCGGTTTGCCCGAAGGCATTTATCTGTTGCAGATTACCGATAAAGCAGGCTTGACTCATTCTACAAAATTGGTGGTGGAATGAATTGCTTTTCCAAAACAATTCATCCTCAATCACACGCTTTTCCAACATATTTGAAGCAAAAAACTTACGCTTTTCCAAGAAAAATTAACCTAAAATTATACGCTTTTCCAATGTTTTTGGGGTGAAATAATTACGCTTTTCCAAGAAATGAGCAGCAATGCCCCCATTTTCACGAACCAATCATCCGAAAAATTCGTATTATCAGTTCGCCAAAAACACCAAGTGTAACTCGTCCGTTTGCATTTTTCGGTCCGTTTCTTGGTAAATGGCTGCTTGAAAAATAGGCATAAACATCAAAGTTCCAACCAAATCTACCCTTTTTTAGTGAGATTTGGTTGAAACTAATGCAATTTTTGGATTACTTCTTACCAAATCTATACTATTTTACCCAGATTTGGTGAAAACTAACGTATAAGATGTCTATTCAAGTTTCGCACATCCCTACGGGATGAAAAAGGCTGGTATTGTTTGCTTTTACCGATAGTAAATCCCTACGGGATTAGAACATGGTGGCATGGCATCCCATCGGGATGCTCGTTCGGTAAAAATGAAAACACGGGAAAACAGCATCCCATCGGGATGCACCGCAACATGCGAAACTTGAAATGTCTATTTCTGCAATTGCCGCTCCACTTCTTCCATCAAGGCTTCGCCTTCAAGGTTACGGGCCACAATCATGCCGTCTTTGATTAAGGCATTCTGTGGAATGAAGGCGATGGAATACAAAGCTCCAGCCGCATTGCCCCAGCCTTGCAGGTCGGAGACTTGCGTCCAAGTCAAGTTATCCTTTTCGATGGCGGCAAGCCAGGCTTCCTTGTTGGTGTCGAACGACACGCCGAGCACGTCAAAACCTTGCTCATGGAACTTCTGGTAAGCTGCCACCACATCAGGATTCTCCTTGCGGCAGTCGGGGCACCACGAAGCCCAAAAGTCGATGAGCAACAGCTTGCCTTTGGCCAATTCGCTGAGGGTGATGGGGTTGCCTTCGGCATCGTTTTGGGTGAAATCAACCATGGGTTGACCGGCTTGCACCCGCTCGATCTTCTCAACATAGTCTTCGGCGAGTTTCAAGTTGGAGGTGCTGATTGCGCTGTCGGCATGGCGGATGTTGTCGATCATCGTGCGCATCTCGCAGGGGCCGAAAGCCCACTTGTAGCGGTACATCACATAATGCGCCACGGGGTCGGTCGGGTTTTCCCAAACGTAGTCGAAACAGTACATTTTCAGGATTTCGTCCTTATCGTCTTGCAACATCGTGCTGTCGGCTTCCATCTTGGCTTCCAATTCGTTGTAACCTTGCGTAAAAGCCGTCAAACGGTCTTGTGAGGCCGAGCCTTTCACTTGGATGGCGTTGGGGTTTTGCGCATCGCCTTCCACCAGCACCTCGCTGTTGTCGGTGAAAAACATGAACGGACGACGCCAGCCTTTCAGCATGAGGCCGTACATCTCGTTGTCGTTGCAAACGGGAGTGGCAAATGTAGCCTTCCAGTTTTCGAGTTTCGCCGAGTCGAGCACTTGGCCGTTTTTTTGAAGATAGATGGTCTGGCCTTCGGTATTGGCCAGGTCGACGTTGATGTTGAAAGTTTCGGTCTTGGGTTTCGATGTGCAGGCGAACAAGCCCAGCGCAAGAGCGGCAAGAAGAATGGATTTCGTTTTCATGAAGTCATGTTTTGTCGGGGCCTTCGACAGGCTCAGGCACCCTCGACTTCACGAAAAGCCAAGGCCCCTGAGCCTGTCGAAGGGCCGAATAAATTATTGTAAAAGTTCCGAAAGTTTCGCCGTCAGGTCTTCGCCTCTCAAACCCTTCGCCACCATGGTGCCGTTTTGGTCGAAGAGGAAGTTGGACGGGATGTAATAAATCAGGTAGCTTTCGCTGACGGTGTTCTCGGAGTCGCGCACCTGCGTCCAAGGCAGTTGGTCTTCCTCGACGGCTTGCAGCCAGGCATCGCCGTCTTGGTCGACGCTGACGCCCACGACATCGAATCCAAGCTCATGGTATTGCTCGTAGGCGGCTTTCACGACAGGGTTTTCCTTGCGGCAGGGTCCACACCACGAGGCCCAGAAGTCAACCAAGGTGAGTTTGTTCTTCCCGATGACCTCTGAAAGCGTAACGTTCTCGCCGTCTTTGGTTTGCAAGGTGAAGTCGATGAAGGGTTGACCCACTTCGAGGCGCTCTTGCTTGGCGATGTAGTCGTTGATGTCGCGGCTATAGATGGACTCTGGGGTGAAGCTGGCCACCATCTCCTTCAGTTCGGCGAGGGCATAGTCCTGCTTGTTTTGGTCGAGGATGTAATGGGTGACGAAGTTTGTGGGATGGGCTTTGATGTAGTCGTCGCGGAAGTTGGCCTGTTGCTCCATCAGCGCGGTGCCAACGGTGTTGAGCGAGTCCATCTTGATGGTGTCGTTGTCGGCGAAGGCTTGCTGCATCACGGCGTAGAGTTCCTTGATTTGCTCGTCGAATTCCTTCAGTTGGTCGTTGTAGTCGTTCAGCTCTTTTTGCGACTCCGAAGCCATGATTTCGACGGCTTGCGGGTTGTTGATGTCGCCCACAAAGCTCACGTCCTTGTTGTCGGCGAAGAAAGGCATCGATCCGCGCATTCCTTTCACTTTCAGTGCATAAAGGATTTGCGGGTCGTCATTGGTGGCGGTCAGGACGGCCATGTCGTTGGCGATGACAGCCGAGTCGATGGTGACGGGCGTGTTGTCGACATACTTTTGCAGATAGATGGTTTGGTCGTTGCCGTTGGCCAAGTTCACGTTGACCTTGAATTGGTCGTTGTTTTGGTTGCAGGCAGTCAGTGCGAATGCCAGTGCAAACAGGAAAAAGAGATGTCTTTTCATTGTAACTTCTTGTTTTTAATTTGATTCCGAATTAGGCCGCAAAGGTAGGAATATCCGCTGAATTGGTGAACGATTTTTGCATTTATCCCCTTTTCCTTCTCTTTATTAGGTGAAAAACCCTATTATTCGCCGAAGATTTTTCGGCGAATATGCCGTTTATTCACCGAAACGCCAAAAAACTTCGTATTTTTGCGCCCAAAATCAGACCTAACGATGAAGAATTTTGTTGAAGAACTCCGCTGGCGCGGAATGCTGGCTCAAATCATGCCAGGAACGGAAGAATTACTCCAGAAAGAAATGGTGACGGCTTATCTCGGCACCGACCCGACCGCCGATTCTTTACATATCGGACACCTTTGTGGCATCATGATGCTGCGCCATCTGCAACGCTGTGGCCACAAACCCATCATCCTGGTGGGTGGTGCCACGGGCATGATTGGTGACCCTTCGGGCAAGAGCCAGGAGCGTAACTTATTGAATGAAGAGACTTTGCGTCATAACCAAGAGTGCATCAAGAAACAAGTGGCCAAGTTCCTCGACTTTGAGTCGACAGAGCCGAATGCCGCCGAGATGGTAAACAACTACGACTGGATGAAGGACTTCACCTTCCTCGACTTCGCCCGCGAGGTGGGCAAGCACATCACCGTCAACTACATGATGGCCAAGGACAGTGTGCAGCAACGCCTCAACGGCACCGCTCGCGATGGCTTGAGCTTCACCGAGTTCACCTACCAGCTGCTGCAAGGCTATGATTTCCTTTGGCTCTACCAGCACAAGAACTGCAAGCTGCAGCTCGGCGGCAACGACCAGTGGGGCAACATCACCACGGGAACAGAGTTGATTCGCCGCACCTTAGGATTTGAAAACGAAGCCTTCGCCTTGACTTGCCCGCTCATCACCAAGGCCGACGGCAAGAAATTTGGCAAGACCGAAAGCGGCAATGTGTGGCTAGACCCGAAGCGCACCACGCCTTACAAGTTCTACCAGTTCTGGCTCAACGTGAGCGACGACGATGCCGAGAAATACATCAAGATCTTCACCTCGTTGGAAAAAGACGTCATCGACGCTTTGGTTGAGGAACACAAGAAGGATCCGGGAATGCGTGTGCTGCAAAAGCGTTTGGCCGAGGAAGTCACCGTGATGGTACACTCGCAGGAGGCCTTAGATGCCGCCATCGAAGCCTCCAACATCCTCTTCGGCAAGTCGACCAAGGAAGGCTTGGAGAAGCTCGACGAAGCCACCTTCTTGGACATCTTTGACGGCGTGCCGCAGGAGCACATCGCCCGCACCGACCTCGAAGCCGGCATTCCGATCGTTGATTTCATGGCCGTCAACACGCAGATTTTCCCCTCGAAGGGCGAAGCCCGTAAGATGACGCAAGCCAACGGCGTGAGCGTCAACAAGGAAAAGGTCACTTTGGACAAGGTGATGACCACCGACGATTTGATTGACGGCAAGTACATCCTTGTTCAGAAAGGCAAGAAGAACTACTATCTCGTGGTGGTAGAATAAGTTGTTTTGGTTTTAGGGAACTTATAAAAAAGCTCCGTAGGAGCCTTCTTTTGATAACGGAAAACTATGAACTAATGGGTTATACTCCGTAGGAGTTTTCTTTGATGTGATTATTGGAAATAAACAAAAAAGGTCAGGATCGTCTGTGGTCCTGACCTTTTTCGATATTCAGTCGTTGTCCTTGCGCCTCTTTCGTTTGCCTATCAGGTAGGCTCCTGCCAAACCGCCCAAGAGCCACAGCCCATCACCGATGGGGGTGTAGTCCCAATTGGTGTCGTGCTCGGTAGGAACGTTGGGGATGACGAAGCCGCCTGAAGGCAGGTCGCCTTGGACACGGGCATTGTCGTGGTCATCGTCGCCAAGATAGATTTGTGCATAGCCCATCGTGCAAGTCAGTGTGCACAGGAGAATGAAAACCGCTGTCAGTATGAAGTTGTTTCTTTTTTTCATCGTTACGCCCTTTCTCATTTGATAACCATTTTCTGAACTTTCACTTGCTTGTCGCCCGTCAGCCTCAGCAGATAGATGCCTGCCGACACTTTTGGCAGACTGACGCTGCTTTGTTGTCCGACGGCTTGGGTCGTCATCAGGCAACGACCATTCATGTCGAACAGTTGGAGCGTGCCTTCGCCGTTGACGATGAGTTCGTCGCCCATGAGGAAGGCAAAGACGGTAGGGCCTTCTACAGGTTCAGGAACCTCAGGCTCGTCGATGCCCGTGCAGTTGAACACGAGCTTGAAGCGCGACACATAGTCGGTCGTCTTGGCCTCAAATCGGTATTCGTCGGTGGTCAGGCAGTCGATGTCGGCGCCCGTCAGGTTGTCGATGAGGTGGAGGTAGCTGAAGTCGCCATGGTATTTGCTCCAGCGCAGGGTGAACGTGCCGTCTTCTTCGGTCTCGAAGCGGACGGGAACCGTGTTGACGCCAACAGGGGCAAACAGGGTTTGGAAGTCGTTGTCGTCAAAGCGGGCATAGATGAGTGCCTTACCAGTTTTCAAGTTCTTCATCTTGAGGCCGCCGCCCACGCGCGGGCGGTTGATTTCGACGGTGGTGTAGTTGCGCTTGCCCGAGGCTTCGTAGCACAGCAGGTTCACCAAAGGATAGTTGAGGTCTTCGCCACGGAAAACTGATTCCTCATCGGCCACTCGCATGTTGTCGGTGAAGTTGAGCTTGCCGTTATCGTTCACCTTCACGAAGAAGCCTTGGTGTGGGTGGATGAATTGGCAGGCGCCCACATAGTTCTTCGATTCGCCTGTCGTGTAGTAAATGTACTCGTAAGTGTTGTCGTCGCGGGTGGCATAGCAGTAGGCACCGCCGTCGTTATAGAGCAAATCCTTGTTGTTGTTGTTAGCGACGAATGCTTTGAAGTCCAAATAGCTCTGGTAGGGGTTGCCGATGAGGTTGAGTGAACGCCAGATTTCGGAATAGTTGTACGATCCATGTCCATTGGGTGGCATGTTTTCCCAAATGCCTGACTTGGTTACGGTAGCCTCAATGTCGTTGCCCGTGTTGAGTGTTCCGTCGGCCATCAGCATCGACTCGGAGGAAAGCGCCATCAGGTAACCCTTGCCTTGCGGCAGCGTTTCTTCGTTGGTGTATTGGATGAGGTAGTGTTTGCCGTCTTGTGCGTCGCGGTCCATGTGCCAGTGGTCGCGGTAGCCATCCTTGCCGGCACGTTTAAAATTGATCCAGTGGTAGTAGTATTCGTCGTAGCAATAGAGGTCGAAGAAACCCTCTGGGTCTGACTGACCTCTCCATGTGCCGTAAGGCGTGTTAGTGGGGAAGTAGCCTACGCCGTTGGGGTTGTAGGTCGTGGCGTTTGTATTGTCCGACTGGTACCATTGGGTCTTGGGCGGATCGAATTGGGCGCGGTCGCTCCAAAGCTCGTGTTTGAGCGAGGGCTGGTTGGGGATACGATTATTGTAAGTCACGTCTCCTGTGTAATCATAAACCAATCCCATAGGCACGTTACGGATGGCAGACGAAAATAGGTGCCAGTTGGGGTCGCGAGTTTGGTCGGTTGTGCCCTTTCTGCTGTTTCTGATGGTGACGCCCACGCGGGCCTTCAGCGGCACCGATTGCAGGATACCCACGTTTTCGTTGATGGCGAGCATCACGTTAGGATGTGTCGTGCCGATATTTGTCTTGGTGATGGGCAGGATGTTGGCACCATTTCTTATGGTGTCATACAGGTAGATGCTGGGCGTGGGATGATTGTCGGGGTTGATTTTGGTGTAGACCTCGATGAGGTCGTCCACGTTGTGCTTGTAGTGCATGTAGATGGAGTCTTCCGATCCAACGGCGTTGAAGTCGGCGAACTTCAGGACGGGGTAGTCGTCGTTGATGGGGCTGGCCATGGTGCGGGTCCAGGTGGAGTACTTGGGTTCGGACGTGGGTTCGCCTTCTTTGCTGCCCGGGTTGGGCGTGGCAGGCGTGTTGGCCGTTTCCACCCATTTGTTCAATGTGGGCAGCAATCCGCCAAGGAACTCGTTGTTGACAACATTGGTATTGCTGTTGTTGGTCGTCAGCTGCTGGTCGCGGTGCTTGAAGCCATACTTGCCGCTCACTCTTTGGGTTAGGCCGTAGTTTTCTTGATGGCTCAAGGTGCCGGTGCCTGTCCCAACATACTTGAAGTTTGCGTAGTTGTCACCATTCACCCGTGGCGCATAGCAATAATCGATGGTGGCACCTGACTTGTTGGTCCCGGCAAACCAAGCAAAGACGCTTGTTGTACCGTTTGAGGTAGGCTCGTCGCCTTGCAAACGCGTATAGCAGTTAGCAACCGTGCCGTTGTTTTCGCCCACGAGGCCGCCGATGTATTTGTTTTCATTTATGACATAATACGGGTTTGTTGTCGCGTTCGGGAACTTCGGGTTGGCGAAGCTGTTGAAGAGGTTGTTGGTGCTGCCCACGGTTCCAACGAGGCCACCCATATAGTCGACCACACCTTTGATTTCAGGCATGGCCATCGAGGAATGTACTTCGGCAGTGCCTTCCATTTGTCCGACGATGCCGCCCACATGAGACCCTGTCTTTTGGGCCACAGTGACATCCAGCACGGCACGCGCTTCGCTATTGCTCACCACGGCGGCGCCCGTCATCTTGCCGCTGATGCCGCCAACATAGTAATTCACATCGGCTTTGTCGGTGGTAAAGTGCGAGTTGTCCACGAAGACATTTTTTACCGTGGCTCCATCCAAATTGCCAAAGAGGCCCAGCTTCTTGATGCCCGTAAGATAATGGCAATCCAAGCCGTTGATAATATGACCGTTGCCATTGAATGTGCCTTTGTAATGATGGGTATCATTATCTTGATAAATAGCGTTTTCAAGATTGGAGCCAGGCGAGCCGCTAAAGCTTGACACTGAGCCGATGGGCACCCAGAAATATTTGGTCATGTCCAAGTCGTTCATCAATATGGCTTTGGCGTAAGGGTTCTTGGTGGCGTTCCATTCATAATCCTTGTGTGCATCATCAGGGTGTTCTGTAGTATGATTGCCGGGGGTAAAAGCATTCAGACCGTTCACATACGACGAGAACCATGAAAGTCCTTCTTCGCTATAGATTTCCCAATTCGTCTTCCCGTCAGTATCTGTTGTCACTTTGTAGTGAGTGCCTGTGCCCACCATTGGTGCTGTTGTTTCAGGGTCTTCGTCAACTGCGGGGTTGGTCCAACTGCCCCACAGGTAGATGTATTTTGCCCTGAAAGGCGTTTTGTCTGTTGTGGTGTGGATGGCGATGTAGGTCTCCGAGTCCTCAAAGATGGCACTGTTGTCAGTCAAGGCGCCATTGGATGAAGGCATCAGTTTGGTGAGCCATTTCTCGTATGTACCTGTAAATTCATTATTTACGTTAGTTCCCGATGAATAATAATTCACGTAGTCGCCGCCAAAAGTTGTTGCCGTGGCAATCACGGGGCTGAAGCCTTTGTTGACGCTGAAGCCTATGTTGGTGGAAGTGGTTTTCGATATGGCTTCGCCGGAAATGTTGGAAAGCAACGTGATGACGGTCGATTCGTCGTCGTAGGCCGAACCGCCTGCTCTGGTAAAGTCGTAGTCGTTGCGAGGCAGGAAAACATTGTTTCGTTGTTTTTTCTGTGCTGATGACAAGGTTGGAGCTCGATATAATGCGGTAATTTCCGAAATGTTTGTCACATCAATGGCAAAGTTCCTGTTGACTTTAAGGGCATGTGCATTAAGCCCATCGTCTTTGCTATTACCCACATAAAGCCTGCCGTCGAGGTAGATGCCGCCGCCAAACTTGCCGGCAGGCACCCAGTTGGCGTTCACCTCGCAGTGGCCTTTCATTTGCATGGCAGCACCACGGCTGATGTAAACGCCGCCGCCAGCTTCCGAAGCGTAGTTGTAGTTGATGGTTCCGGCGGTATTTGATCCGCCGTCGAACACAATCTTGGCGGGATTGTCCTCATTGTGCTCCACATACACACCACCGCCGTATTTCGCTTTGTTTTTGCTGATGGAGGGGATGTTGACTGGGGCAACGGCTGTGGCTCTTGTCGGGATGAGGGTGTCGGCAGGAGCGAAAACCGTGGTGTCTGTTTGTAGAGACGGTGTGCATACCGTCTCTACCCATTCGTCGTCCCAATCCCAAGGTTCGCGGGCGGGGGCGGGATAGATGTCGCGCGGGCGGGGGACAAAGTGTGTTTGACTGCGGCCATTGTTGAAGTTGGCCGTTACATTCACAGGGGTGGTGCCCATGATGAAGGTGTAGACATTGTTGGTTTCCAAAACTTCGTCTGTGCCAGTGACCGACCAGCTAACGAAGTTCGTCGTTGAAGCCGTCAAAGTTACGGTAGCGCCTGTGGTAACACCTGTTCCACTACTGATGCTGGTGTTATTTGCAGTGGCCGTAACGGTGCCTGTGCCATTCACAGTCCAAGTCACCGTTGGATTGAAGTGGGCGGTATAGGTGGCGCTGGGTCCTTCGGTTATGGTTAACGTCGTGGATGTTCCGGCATCCACAGTCACTTCATTTTCATTCGCATCGATGTAAGTCTTCGTCCAATGGCTGAAAGCATAACCAGTGTTGGCCGTGGCTGTCAAGGGGACTGTATTGGTGCTGTTGATAACATCAACGCCGCCGCCGCCGCTCACGCTGCCTGCGCTGGCAGGTTCCACTGCGGTGGCAATGTAGTAGTTCCAAGCATTGAGCGTTGCAGCAGAAATCGTGCTGTAGGCAATGCAGTTGGCATGCCTGTAAGCCAAATCCAAGTCAGTGTTATAATAGTCTTCATTGGTCACCCAAGCCCTCCAATAGTATTTCGTACCAGGCGTGAAACCGGAGATGTTCCTGTCAAAATGATAAGGATAGCTGTAACTGCCAATAGCACCTTCTACCGATCCGCCGTCGGCGGCAGCCATTGCACTTTCAACGGTCAGCGTTTCAGGTTGGGTAGGATTGTTTTGGTCGCTGGCAGCCACCCAGCAGAAGCCATATCGTTTGAGACGGCCTTGCGGGTCGGCGGTGTTGATGATGCCGTGCAGCGTTGCGCCGTTGTCGGTGATGTTGGTCGGGTCGACACCTCTGTTCACTTGGGGCAGGGTGAGAACCGATGCGTAATCATCGCCATACTTAATATCTTCCGATCCTGACGAGTTGGTCGTCTTGGCGTAGGCACGGATGAGATACCGCTTGTTGGCGTTCACGTTGGTGCTCAAAACTTTAGTGTACTCAGTTGAAACAGTTGGTGATGCTTGTTCTTCATAGCCCCAATCCCATTCGCTGGATTGGTTGTTGAGTGTGGGGGCTTGGTCGGTGTTGTTGCTGTACAGGAAGCCGTATGCCGTCACGGTGTTGTCGCCCGCGCTTGTTATTTGGCCTTTCACGGTGATGGTGTGGTCGAGGTCGTGGTCAATAGTGGATTCTGTACTCGTGTTGTTGTCGGCATCGTAGGTGATGGCTGTAACGGTCACGGCACTGAGTTCGGGCATGTTGTAAGGCGTGTGGAACGTCACTTCGCGTCCCGTGTATTCGCCAACTTCGTTTCTGGCGTAGGCATACACCTTGTATTCCTTGTCGCTTTGAAGTCCTGAAAGCGTTTCTTCGAAAGAGGAAGGTGCAGTATCAGTGCCTGAAACAGTATGCTGAATTTGTGTGAAAGCGGTGGCAGTTGCCTCCTTCCAATAAATGCCATACTCACTGACAGGATCGCCGCCATCGTCAATCGTGCATTGGATGGTCGCTTGGTTGTTTTGGATGTTGTTCACTTGGAGGCGCACCACAGGCGGGTTGGCAGGCAGGGTGGTGAAGTTGTACTCGTTGCTGTAGGCGTATTCAGGATTGTCACCAGTCGAGTTTTTGGCGTAGGCACGGAGATAATAGGTGGTGTTCAGCGTCAGAGGCGACATGGTAATCGTGAACACCGAATCGTTTTGCAAAAGAATTTGCAGGTCTTCCATTTCTCCATCAACGAGATGGCAATGGGTGTCTTCGACATCATCGGCATGTTCCACGGTTGGAGTCAAGTGGCCGGTGTCGTCGGTCCAGCAAACGCCATAGCGGGTGATGTCGCTTCCGCCAATGTTAAAGATTTTTCCTGTTATTTGGGACGATTCTTGCGTGATGTAGGAAATGCGTGTCAGCCTAATCTGCGGTTTGCCGTCGGGGTCGGGGATGACGAACTTCGTGGCTGCCGTGATGCTGTAGTTGGTCACGTCCATTTCGGGCGTTGTTCCGGCTTCGTCTTGGCTCCCAGTGGCGAAAGCCCTCACGTAGTAATAGAAGCTGGGGTAGTGCTCGCCTTCATAGAAAATGGAAAGCGGCACCGTTTTGGTGAATTTGTTCGGGTTGTTCGGGTCAATGCTGGCATCGATGGTGTAGTCTTCCTTCAGCGCGGGGTCGTCGTCGTAGCTCAGCACGAAGCCGTAGTTGGTGATTCCCGTCATGGAGGGCATCTCATAGCTGAACTTGATGCTCGGCACGCCATTGACGGTAACGAATTTATATTTCACTTCCTGGTCGCCCATGTCAGGCGTGTTTTTCGGCGTGTTGAACTGCGCAATTTCGCCATAGCCAGTGTTGCCATTGGCATTGGTGGCGTAGGCGCGGTAGTAGAAGGTTTGTTGCACATAGTCGGGATCGAAGGCATTGTATAGGTCAGGTTGTTCTTCTTGGTTGTAAGGATTCACTGGTGCAGGCAAATTTATGTTCATCGTGTAGAATCCACCTGCGGGGAAAACGGTTGTCGCTGAAGAGTAGGGAACCGGTGTGGCACCTGACATATTAGCGTTCAAGCTGTATTCGATACCGATGCCGTTTTCCTTTACATCATAGCCGCCGTTGTAGAACAGCCTTCCGCTGGCGGAGGCCGACGAAGCGGTGATGCCGCTCACGGTGCCTGTCACCACAACGGGCTTGTCGCTATAGAGTTGGAAGGTTACAGGGCTGCTTTCGCCTCCCAGAGGGTCGGTGGTGCCAGATGGGGTGTATTCTGCATGTGCCCTTGCGGAGAACACATAATCAGCAAGGTTGATGCCTGTACCAGCAGTGAATGTTATCTTTTTTCTGCGGCAACCGGGTACGTCGCCATCAGCCACTTCTGAAGGCGTGCATGTTATGCCTGTTGGGAGGGTGGTTTCAACACCGTTCATCATATATTTGACGTCCACTCCGTGCGAACCAACGTCGTAGTTTCCTCCGTTGCCGTCGTCGACAATGTGGTAGTGGATGGTGACGACATCCGGTCCTAAGTCTTCAACGTCGATGATTTCGACTACAGGCACACTCGGTTGGCGTTCTTGGATGAGGAAGCCTTGGCCGCCATCCTTGGTGCCACCAATATACACGCCACCACCTTTTTCACCGGCGGAATTGTAGTCAATCTTGCCGCCGTTCATGGTGATGTTGCCGAGCGCGAGGTAGATGCCGCCGCCTTTTTCGCCGGCGGTGTTGTTTTGGATAATGTCGCCATTGATTTGGATGTCGCCTTCATGGTTGTTGATGCCGCCGCCGTTGATGCCAGCCGAATTGTTCTCGATGACGGAGGCGCCAGCCACACCGCTGGGGCCAACGACGATGAGGCCTTGGTTGGCGTAGATGCCGCCGCCGCGACCTGTGGTGGCCACGTTGTTGCTGATTTGGCAGCCGTAGGCACGAATGTTGCCTTGGTGGTTGTTGATGCCGCCGCCGTTGATGTTGGCCTTGTTGAAGGTCAGCGTCGAGCCTTGGGCGAAGATGCGACCGTATTGCAGGTAGATGCCGCCGCCGCGACCTGTGGGAGCGGCTTCGGTGCCGTCTTGGCCACGGGTCTTGTTTTGGTTGACCATCGAGCGCAACAGACGAATGGTGAAACCGGTAGTGGCAGCATGAGGGCCTTCGCAATAGATGCCGCCGCCGTTGCCGAGGGTGGACGTGTTGTTTTGCAACGAGGCATAGTGCAAGTCGATGAGGCCTGTGTGGTTGTTGAGGCCGCCGCCGTTGTTATTGGCGATGTTGTTGTAGATGCGCGTGCCGTCGTTGAGCGACAATTCGAGCCAAGGCTTCTGGTTGCCGGGGTTGAAGGGCTTGATGTTGATGTCACCCACATGGGTGTAGGCGCCGCCGCCGTTGCCCTTCTTGGCGGTGTTGTTCGACAACATTCCACCATAAAGGTCGATGTTGCCCGAGTGGTTGTTGATGCCGCCGCCGTTTTCAGTGGCCGTGTTGTTTCTGATGGCAGCGTTGTAGGCGATGATGGTGCCTTCGTTGGCATAGATGCCACCGCCCTTGTTGGCCGTATTGCGCGAGATTTCGATTTGGTCGTCCAGCTGCTTGCTGTTGATGGTGATGGTGCCCTTGTGGGTATTGATGCCGCCACCATTTTCTTTGGCTGTGTTGTATCTCACCTTCGATTCGAGACGCACAAGGGTATTGCCGGGTTGGAAGATGAGGTCTTCGATGTCGATGTCGCCTTCGTGGGTGTAGATGCCGCCGCCGTTGCCCTCCTTGGCGGTGTTGCCCTCGCTCGATTCGCCACCGATGAGGCAGCCATCCACGTCGATTTTGCCGCTGTGGTTGTAAACGCCGCCGCCGTCTTGGTTGGCCGTGTTGGCTTGGATGTTGTTGTTGAAGATGTCGATGACACCGTGTTGCAGGTAAATGCCACCGCCACAACCGTTGGTGATGGTTTCTTGTTGCTGCCCGATTGGATGTTCTGGATCATTCGTCTCCACTTCCACGGTAATCGTTGTTTCGTCTGTGCCATTGGCAGTATTGTTTTTGATGTCGACATGGGTGAAGTCGATGTAGGTGTGTTGGGTGTCGCCGTATTTGCCGAGGCAGAACACGCCACCTCCTGAGCCGTTGGTGGCCTTGTTGCCGGTGATGAGGATGTTTTTGTTGCGGTCGGCGTTATATTCGCCTTCGGCTGTTACCTTACCTTGGCGCGTGGTGATGCCGCCGCCGTTGCTGTAAGCTGTGTTGCCGCTGATTTGGGTCGTGTAGTAAGTGCTGCTGCCGATGGGGTGGTTGCTTAGATTGACGTCGCCACGCACGGTGAAGATTCCTCCGCCCGAAGCTAAGGTGGTAAGGTCGGTGGGTGAGAAATTTTCACCTGCCTTGTTTCCGGTGATGGTGCAGCCCTTGATGTTGATGCTGCCAGCGTGGTTGTTGATGCCACCGCCGTTGACGTTGGCGGTGTTGCTTGTCACCTCGCATCGCGTCATGTTGATGACGCCGTGTTGCAGATACACGCCGCCGCCACAGCCGTTGCTTATTATTACCCATGTGTTACCATCTCCCATCTTGATTTTGGTGGTGTCTATGCCATTCGTAGCGTTGTTTTCTTCCAGTTTCACATTGATGAGGCGCACGTATTCTTCGGTGGTCGATTCGCTTGCGCCGCCGAGACAGAAGATGCCGCCACCCGAGCCGCTGGTGGTCGTGTTGCCGCTGATTTGGATGTGGTCGGCGAGGTTGTGCGTCTGTCCTCTCATCAGCACCTTGCCGAAGCGGGTGATGACACCGCCGCCATTAAGGGCAGCAATGTTGTTCTTGATTTCGGATGGAGTGGTTTCGCCGCGCACGCTGTAGTTGGTGCCGCTGATGGGGTTGTTGGCATCCCAATAGTTGACGTAGACGTTGCCATGTTCGGTAAACACGCCGCCGCCTTTGCCTTCGGTAGCCGTGTTGTCGGTTACTTTGGCGTTCATCAGGAAGAGGTTGCCAGTGTTGACGTATGCGCCGCCGCCATCCTTGTTTGCCGTGTTGTGGCTGATGGTGCAGCCCGCAACGGCTGCTCTTGAACCGCCGTTGTTGCGATTGGTAGAGTAGGACGGCACCATAGTAGCACTGTTGCCAGAATGTGACATGGCTTGGCCTCTATCTTCGGACCTGACAGTTGGACCGGCAGTCAAATTACCTGTGCCCGCTATGAACATGTCGCGCTTGATGTCGTACACACCTACAACATTCCCATCCGTTTTCACACAAGGGATAAACCATCCCAACAAGGCAGGGTCATTAATATCGTTCTCATTCGTTGGAGTTCCATTCCAAATCTTGGCTTCGTACAAGTTGCCATTAGTGGCTCCCCAACCGGTGTTTGCAAGCAGTTCCCAAAAAGTAATATTATTACCAATACCATTTATTGTCCCCGATGCTGGAGCATTTGTTGGATAATTGTATGTTCGAGATACACCATTTTGTATGGTAACTATAGATTTATAGTCTTGTCTTACTTCAAATACTTCATCAACGTTGTTAACAACAGATTTATGCTCATTTTCACCAGTGCCATTTATACGCCACACTATATGGCCAGTGGAACTGTAAATTCTACAGCCAAATCTGTTGTTGCCGTCATTGTTGTTTTTGACCGCATACACAGCTATCATGTTTCCTGAGCCGTTTCGTTTTACCTTTGCCCATGTAACATGACTTGCATTGGCCATAATCCCAGTATTGACTTCACCACCTGTGGATGTGATATATTCCACTTCTTGGAAACCTTCAGGCAAAACTGGCGTGGGTGGTTCTTCGCCTCCTCCTCCGCCACTACCGCTGCCGCCACCGCCGCCGGTGGGTTCGACGTGTGCCGCCACATCGGTGAAGATATTGCCTTCGTTAAGGTAGATGCCGCCGCCGTCTTTGCCAGCGGTGTTGCCGCCATTGGAGGGGATAGGTGTGGCGGTGACCTCAGTCGTGCTACCGCCAATGGTGCCACTGTTGATGCGCACGGTGCCAGTCTCCACATAAAGGCCGCCGCCATTGGTGTTGGCATTGTTGTTGCTCACCTTGGCCAAGCCGTAGATGTTCACATCCACCTTGTTAGGCGTGGAATTGTTGGGTAGCGTGTTCTCAAAGGCCTCCACATAAACGCCGCCGCCACGATTGGCACTGTTGCCGTAAACAAACATCTTGTCGGCCTCATCGGTTGAGGCGGGGTCTGCGTCGTGGTAGCTCACCTCCACGATGACGTCTTGCGCGGCAACATCGGCAGGAGGGGTATAATCTCCATATATGAGTTCGCTGTTTGGATAGGTTTTCACGGCCACGCCGCCGCCATAGCCGTTGGGGGCTTTGTTGCCATAAATTTTGCCAAAGTCCAACGAACAGATAACCTCGTAGAAAGGTGTTTCTTTCGATCGTGATATGTAGATACCGCCACCGTACTGGCCGTTGGCGGTGTTGTTATAGACTTGTCCGCCGTTTTGGATGAACTGCGTCTTGAAAGGCTCGCCGGAATGGGTAAAGTAGATGACGTAGTTGTATGGATTTAGGGCACCGTCAACGTTGTAATATTCGTTCCTCATCCTTTGAGCTTCGATGGCCACGCCACCGCCGTTTTGTTGCGCCACGTTACCGTATATCTTGGTGCCAGAGTCGAGGCGTAGGATGCTGTGCTCAGGGATGAGGTCGATGGTGCCACTATTGAAGTCGACGTAAGTGGAGAGGTAGATGCCGCCGCCGCTGCCGTTGGTGCGGTTGTTCGTATGGTGCAGTTGGTGATGGTGGCCGGGCCTTTCAGGAGCAAACCGCCACCGCCATTGACATTTTGTCCAATTGTATTGTAGTTTTTCTCGATGATGCAGTTTGACACCACCATTGGGTCGGAGCTGCTGCATCCGTGCCAACGAATAGCGCAGCCATAGTTATCTGTGACATGACAGTTTTCGAGAGTCAGCTTGGTCTTATTGTTGCCGAAGGTTCTGATGGTGCCTTCGCAGTTGTTATTAATCTTATATTCAGTATCCAAGTTGATTCGTTGGTTGTCTCCAGTGTTGTTGCCGACATTATAGATGTTCTTGAATTGGCAATTCTTCACGACCGCTTTCCTTTCATTAATCGTGGCAGCGCCACTACCTCCTTGCATTCTCAAAACGGGTTGTCTAAGGGCTGCAATCTCCTCGAAGAGGCAGTGGTCGATTTCCAAATCAAAAGCCGTATTTTGTTGGCTTGTATACACTTGAATGACTCCGCCATTGTCAAAATAGGTGCAGAAATTACGAATGGTGACATTCTTTAGCTTCAACGCGCCTTGTTGCAACCTGAACATACACCACGAAGCAGCGATACCTTCCGCCCCTGTCTTCATCTTCGGATTCCAAGTATTGCCATCGATTAACTCAAACGAAGGAGAGCACCCATCGATAACGAAGTTGTTGTCAAAATTAAAGCTGTTGGGGGCATTGTCGGCAGTCGTCGGAGCGTTACCCTCAATGGTGAATTTGCGATTTGCCGCCATTTCATCAAGGCCATCACGAATGTAGAAAACCGCTTCTTTGTTGTCAGTCTGCCCGTATTGATTCCATCCAGTAACACCTTGTATTTTCAGCGTGGGATTATTTGGCGAATGAGCGCCATTGCTTGAACTAAGACGCATGGTCAGAGTGCCCGGGTAATTATTCCTGATCTGAACCTGTCCGTCCATGATAATGGTTCTCGCATTGTCGAAAATGATGATATAGTCGCCACTGTTTTCCGAAGCGCTGCCAATGGTGAAACCCTGAATATGGGTATATGCGTTTTCGGTGTAGGTGCCGTTATCGCCCACCTTCACGTTAAAGTCATTTCCCGAATTGCCAGCCGACTTTAGATAATAGGTTCCTGGAGCTGATGGTGCCCAACCATTGGTCAGACTTTGTCCCGACATCATGCCGCCCCAAAGCAGCAAGACGAGCATAAGCATCTGTCGCAGGTTGATAGAATGTCTTTTGTTTGATTGTGTGGTTTGTGTAAAGTATTTCATCGATTTGTTAATTACGATTCAAAATTATGGTAAACGGGATGGCCCCTAAAAATTATCTGCGAAATGAAAATGCCGTAGGCAAGCCATTCGTGGGACCGGCTTGCTGTTTTGGGGTGGGCACACAGTACTTCTTGCCTTGCATTGCGTGCAGCGCGGCTGTGGCAGGTTCAGATTGGTGACTTGTCGTAGTCGTGTTGTAGTAATGTAACGCACTCATTTTGTGCATGATAAAATGGTTATTTGTATTATTCACTTGCCCCTTGGCCTCACGGTTTTTGGAGTCGTTGAAATAATCTACAAAAGTAGGTATTTTTACCTATCAATCAACACTTTACGGAGAAATATTTCAAGTATTTTGCACGGGGGTTTGTAAATTGTTGGTAATCAATGAGATATAAAATCTTATTCGGGTGAAAACAGATGATTCAACAGCACATGGTGCGAAGGTCTGTGAAAAATGGATGCTTATGCAATAGTTTTCGACGGGAGAATCCTATCCACGAAAACGGTATCGCCATCTATGTGAAACACATAAGCCCATTTCTGACTTTATAGATTTTCATACCGTTTGTCTAATGCTTTCCTGACTTTGTCGAAATACTCGTCCACAGTCATGCCTTGGTTTTGCAAGGTCTTTTTCCTCTTGCCTACGTTCACGATATACGTGCCCGTTGGCTCACTGGCCATGGTCACGGGGCTGTTGGTGTCATATTCTCTTGTCGTCATGGCGGTTTTTTTTCTGTTTTCCATCGCAAAAGTACAATTTTTTTCAGATAACTTGACGGAATCGACCAAAAAAAGGCAGATTCCGACAACTTATCGCCGATAACTTGACGGAATCTTGCGAAAAACGACGGATTCCGTCAAGTTATTTTTCTGGATTGCTTCGTTCCTCGCAATGACGCGAAGTGTGGTAAACATTATTTTCCCTTCAGCGCCGCCTCGGCCTGCTTGATGGTGCCCCGCTCGCCGTTGATGAAGGCCACGACGAAAGCGTCCTTGTAGCCCAAGGCACGCAGCTCGGCCTGGCGTTTGGTGGCGGCGTCCTTCGAGGTGAAACGGCCTGAAATGTAACGGAATGCGCCGTTATACTCATAAACCGAGACTTCCTTCACACTGGCAAAAGCCTTGTCGGTGGAGGCCACCTTCTTGTTGCGGCTGGCGAATTGGACGGAAAAATAGGTGTCGCCCGACGGCGAGGCAGATGGCTCTTGTGCCAAGGGTTGGTCGCCTACATGATTCTCGGCCTCAAACTCTTGCTTGTATTCGGCGAAGGCACGATATAGGGCCAAGGCCATTTGTGTTTGCCCTTTTTCCGAATTGAGGAATTGCTCTTCCTTCGTGTTGTTGATAAAGCCCAATTCGACCAAAATGCTCGGCATAGAGGTTTTCCAAAGAACCAGAAAACCAGCCTGTTGCACACCGCGGTCGTGGCGGCCTACCTTGTTGGCGAATTGTTTCTGCACTTTGTCGGCAATGTTGAGGCTTTGGCTTTGGTAGACGCTTTGCGTCAGCGAGAAGAGGATGTAAGCTTCGGTGCTGTTGGGGTCGAAGTTGTCATAGGCGTCGGTGTTGTCCTCTAAAAGGATGGCCGCGTTTTCCTTTTTGGCCACCTCAAGGTTCTTCTCGTTTTTCGACTCACCCATGACGAAGGTCTCTGCACCGTAGGCCGAATTCGGTGTTCCCGTTGAGTTGCAGTGGATGGAGACGAACACGTCTGCGTTGTTGCGGTTGGCAATGGCGGCACGCTCGCTCAGTTCGATGAATTTGTCGGTCTTGCGCGTGTAAATCACTTTTACGTCGGGCAAATTCTCTTCGATATAGGCACCAAACTTCAAAGCCACGGCCAGGTTGAGCGCTTTTTCGGTGGTCACCTTGCCCAAGGCGCCCGTGTCCTTGCCGCCATGGCCCGCGTCGATGACGATGGTCTGGATTTTTTCTCCCTTCTGAGCCAAAGCGTACAAAGGCATCAGAAATATCATCAGCAAAACACCAAATCTCGAAATCTTTCGTTCTATCATAGTAAATTCAGAATTAATTGAACTATAGTTTGACACGGGACTCGGGACTTCGCGACACGGGACAGGGACAATGTCTCGCGTCTCGCAGTCTCGCGTCTCGTGTCTTATTATAAAGCTGCACATATAGTCATAAAGTTCATTTGTTTATCTTTGCAGCGAATTTCAGAATTGCAAAAGTAATTGTTTTCGCATTGACAAAACGCACGACATATCAAAATTATTTCTCACGGTGGGCCTTTTTATTGCTTGCCGTGATGGTTGTGATGTTTTATGGATGCAAGCAAATGGCTTATATTGAGAAAGATAAGCATGATTTCGGGCACAAGGCCGACACGCTTAAGGCCGATACGGTAGCTTTGCCTGAACGCATCGTCGACACGATTGCGATGGTGGCCGACACGATGAACGACCCCTATTTGGACACCCTTGTAGAGACGCAAAATCTTGCGTCTCCCACTGTCGATTCCATTTTTGAGACGCAAGATTTTGCGTCTCTACAGGGGGATTCGTTGCGTTACGACACCTTGAAACACGCCCGCCGCGAGCGTTTCAAGCCGCCTCGTTCAGGCTCGGCCATCGAGACCAAGGTCATCTGCTCGGCCACCGATTCGGTGTATCGCGACATGAACCAGAAAAAGATTTTCTATTATGGTAACGCTGAAGCCAAATACGACGACATCACACTGAAAGCCAGTTGCTTGGAATTCGACCTTGAGACGAGTACCTGTAGGGCTTACGGTGTTTTGGATTCTTTGGGCAAACGACAGGGGAAGCCCGTCTTCACCCAAGGCGAGTCAACCTTTGAGGCCATCGAGATGCTTTATAACTTCAAGACCAAGAAAGGTATCATCACTAAGGTATGGACCGAAGAACAGGGCGGTTATCTGCATGGCGAACGCATCAAGCGCATGGACGACAACACCATCAACATCCGCTCGGGGGGCTACACCACCTGCGACTTGAAAGAACATCCGCACTACCAGTTCAAATTCACTAAGGCGAAAGTCATCCCCGACGACAAAATCGTCACGGGTCCCATCTACATGACTGTCGCCGATATTCCGCTGCCCTTGGCGCTGCCTTTTTCCATCATTCCCAACACGAAAGGCAAGAAGTCGGGACTGATTATCCCTACTTACGGCGAGTCGGCCAACCGAGGCTTCTATTTCGAAAACGGCGGTTACTACTGGGCCATCAACGACTACTACGACTTGCAGATTTTGGGCGACATCTACACTCGTGGCTCGTGGGGCCTCAAGCCGACCTTCCGCTACAACAAGCGCTATCGCTTCAACGGTGTTTTAGCATTGGGCTTCGCTGTCAACAAGATAGG
>Ga0247610_10001949_pt1 | contig 24616 bp, 17 predicted proteins | sample 174DNAGHGhighgp2_FD_193483 | JGI IMG/M metagenome (GOLD analysis project Ga0247610, IMG submission 193483) | Sheep rumen microbial communities from Palmerston North, Manawatu-Wanganui, New Zealand - 1742 DNA GHGhigh gp2 | ecosystem: Host-associated > Mammals > Digestive system > Stomach > Rumen...
GTCGGGGCGGAGAACCCTCAAGCTGAACCTTTGGAACGATATAAAACAGCGGATGTGATTGGAACATTGATCTGTCTTCAAAACCACGCCGAGTGGGCACGGCGTGACAATGAACGCATATGCGTGGCAGTAATATGCCCCGTTTCCGGGAACATGAAATCCAGCCAGCCCAGTTATCCCATAACCCAAACCGAGAGAAAACTGCAATTGCCCTTCTTCGTTCTGGGCTGGCTGGAAAAGTAAAGACAGCTGATGCCATCAAGAAGTTGGATTAGATGCCTCGTTTACAACTAATCATTAAGAAGCATCAGTTGTCTAGAAAATGGGAGCAGCCCAGGTCTCGCCAGACTGCTCAATCGCTGCACGTGTGCCACCATTAGGATCAGACACAACACTACTCATCCTAACGTCTGCAGCTTTGTGCGTTTGTGTTGTCTTGAGGTGCACCCTTCCCCAATGTTAAATGTTAGCCGAGCGTGACAGGCTGATAGCGTTCGCCGTTGAGCACCTTACGCATCATCTGCATGGGTGTCATACCGATGCTTGCCATCAACTGCTTGAACGTCGCCGGAGACTGTCCGCTGCAGAGCTGCACTCCCTTGCGGTTCTTGTCCGCATGGAAGATGTCGTTACGGGAGTTAACGTTCCAGTAAACGACATTCGGTATTTCATAGCCTGCCTGCTGAAAGCGGTTACGCATCTCATCATAGAAAGACCAGCTGCCAGCTGTGTGATCGATCTCCATATCAGAGATGACAATCAGGCTCTTCACCATGTCTTCCTGTCTGACGTTGTTCTCCTGGGCGATCTGAAGAACATGCATGAATGCACGCTCCAGATTCGTGTTGTTTGCCCAGTGACTGTAATCGATGTTTTCGACCTTCTGATGTAGCGTTTCGCCACGGAGATGCTGAATGCGGCTGTCACCCGAGAAGCTCATCCACAGATTGTGGAACGGTCCGGTATTGCGCTCGGCGAAATAGATCGCCAGACCAACCGAGCTGTCAAGCGGACGTCCTCCGTTGCAGGTCATCGAGCCGCTGGTATCGGCGATAACGATGGCATTGGCAGGCTCTGTCAGATAGTTCGGCAGCGCACGCCACTGTGCTTCCACGGTGGCGTCTTCCTTACGGGCATGCCAGACCTTGTGGACTAGGTCATACGGATAGAGCGTATCCGCATGGATCTTTTCCTCACCCTTTTCCACCTTGCCGATATAGGCCTGGTAGCGGGCTTCATCATGACGCAAGAACGCTTTGCGGTAGATCATGGCAGCGCGGGAAGGAACGATGCTGTAGTCGATCTCGTTCCACTTGTTTGCGGACATCTGCGCTTCAACGATATGCAGATACTTTCTGAGTGCGCGCAGGCGCCGCTTGAACATGTACACCGAACGATCCAGGTGCAGCGCAGTCATGCAGCCGAGCTTCCTGGTCTGCTTGGCGCTGCCGTCTGGGGTCTTTATCCACTTTGCGAGCAGGCTGCAGGGCTTGCCGCGCTTCATATTGAACTCATCCAGTTTGAACTGGGCATCCATGTACTCCCACATGTCAGCCTCCAGCGGGGTGCCGACAAGGCAGTACAGATCGTCATAACGGCCATAGAGACCGATCAGCGGGATGTTCGGCTTGACTGCTTCCTGATGATGCTTGGCGGCATAGCGAAGGATAACTCTGAAAGTGTTGCGCTCACCGAGTCCGCCTCGAATATCGCGTGCATAAAACACGCAGCGAGTGGTAAGCAGCGGATCCTGACGATAGGCGTCAGCGAAGAGTCGTTCGATCTCGGATTCATTGCGTTCACGCAGCGAGCCGATGCAACCAAAGAGGTCGAGAACAGCGGAACCGGTGGTGCTATATGCGGTAGCACCATTTTCAGTGTGGGTCTTTCTGCTTTCCTTGCGGAGAGCGCGAGCGAATGTTGTCATAGTGTTTCCTTTCAGGACACCATCAATTGATTTGTGGTCAATAATGTTGCTGTTGGTGTCCAAGTTAATGGGTTGAAGACATGACGCAGAATTGTGGAGTTGAACCACAACAAGTTTTTCAAGACTTGTATTTACCATGTGGATTGCTGTATGCGTCACGAAGATGAAAACAGCATTCAAGAGATCGACTAAAGCCACCAGTTCACTGATGATTAATTCCCTTGAATGCTGTAGAAAACGAAAGGAGGCCCATCGGCTGGACTCGAACCAGCGACCCCGCCTTTACGAGAGGAAAGAAATTGCAGTAGGTGTCAGAAGCTGACACACAATTCGTGCTCTACCAACTGAGCTACGATGGGCCATAAGAAGGATACTATTAATCCCAGTAAGGGAACGTAATGTCAGATTCGAACTGACAGATGCCAAATTAGATGTTTGGTGACTTAACCTTTTGTCTAATTACTTAATGATTGCTGTTAGTATCCTAAGATGAAGACAACCGACGGTTTGATTTCAGTGAAGTGTGTTTGTTGAAATTAAAATCGCTGTGATCAGTTTGTCGGTTGTCAAAGGGATCCTCCAACTGCTATGAGACCCTACGCCATGAAAGAAGAAAAGAAAACGTAAGTAACAGGTGGAGGAAGATGGTGGAGCTGGCAGGGTTCGAACCTGCGACCAAGAATTTATGAGATTCCTACTCATAACCATCTGAGTTACAGCTCCTTATGGCGGGGAGAGTGCGATTCGAACGCACGGACGCTATACGGCGTCGACGCCTTAGCAAAGCGCTGCCTTAAACCACTCAGCCATCTCCCCATGAAATTGGTTGCAGGTAGGAGAATCGAACTCCTCTGAATTGGTTATGAGCCAATCGAGTTCACCAGAACTCTAACCTGCTATATGGTCTGTACGCGCAGAATCGAACTGCGATATGATGAGGCACAGTCAGCCGCCTTAACCGTTAGGCTACGTACAGCATGTCAAACATTATGGCACCCCCGTTGGGATTCGAACCCAAATTTACTGATAGAAAGTCAGTCGTCCTAAACCCTTAGACGACGGGGACAAAAACAGGACTCATAAGGTATACAATTTACAATATTGTGCCTTGATTGCTGTGAGAGTCCCAGAAGATGGAGGCGTGCCTGGGTGTCGAACCCAGCATATACGCTTTTGCAGAGCGATCCGTTCGCCGGCTCGGTCGCACGCCTTAAGAAAACAAATCTAAAATGTGCTATTACGCCAAAGTCCTTCATGGATGTCGATTCATCCGACCCTTATTTTTCCCGCCCGACTTTTTGTTAAGCTCTGTACCTTTCGGCTTGGCGTTTCTTTTAGACTATTACCAAGTCATATGATACTCTGCAACCAGTTTAGCGCCGGGCTCGGGGTAAGAGGGACACTCTTTAGCTGATGGCTGCCTCTAAGCCAACAGTTTCTAGATTTGCGAATTTCAATTTTTCAAAGAACTGGTGGACGTAGCGAGGCTTCAACTCGCGACCTCCTGCGTGCAAAGCAGGCGCTCTAGGCAACTGAGCTATACGCCCTAACCAAATCAAACATACAGTAACGCACGGATCACTAGCACGATTGCAAAGATGATGCCAAGAATGATACAGCATCCGAATGCACACCAATTTTCGCTCATGTCTGTTATCCTTTATTCGAGAATGATCTTTCTTCCGGGCAGCCAGCTTCCGGCTACTACGCCATCAGGGTGAATGATGAACTCTCGAATGTTTGCTTCATCTTCCACCTTTTCCAGTGCATCTAGCGACCGCATGTCGGAGTAACTGAAAGTAACGTTCACGCCGTTGACATTCCAAATCTCGTACACATAGTAATCTTGAATAGTCTGCTCGACGAATTCACCGTGTTCTGCCACCCAGTCGAGTATCTTGAAATACTGATCGTCAAAGGTGTCATTGTAGGCAGTGAACCAGTCGAATGGATTCATGAGACGACGGAAGCTGATGTTATCTGCAAAGCTGTAAGCCTCCAGCATTTTCAAAAATTGCTCCACTGTCATGCCAGCCTGCATAACACACTGAATGCGCAGTTTTGTTTTTGTGAACGATTCTTTCAGCTGTCTCAGCTCTTCCAGCGTCGGCACAGTGATTGTCTTGAAAATGCCACTGTTCTGTGCATCATCGATACTGTGACGACTGATGTCGACGAAATCAAAGAGACCATCCACAAAGGGACGCACCTTATGAAGAAGGCTGCCATTTGTATTCATGGTCAGGAACTTGATATCGTGAGCCTTCAGCATAACACACAGATCAACCAGCTCAGGCATGATGGTCGGTTCTCCGCCTGTTACGGACACGCTATAGAGAATGCCCTGACCTTTCATTGCCCGCAGGAATATGTCTGCGTTATAGATGACTTTCTTGGGCAGCTCCTGTCTGTGCGAATTCTGTTCAATGCAGAAGGAGCATCTGGCATTGCATCTTTCACAGAACTTGATGTGAGTATGCCAGAGCCACTGGTTGTTACCGAGGATGACTTTGTGACCGAACAGATAACGTTCGATCTTGTCACTGTCGGCTTTAAGATACTGCTTTACATCGCAGTGACGAATATATTTATCCCTCTCGGTGATTGTGAGGTTCATTGTCATTCCTTTCTAGATATTGGCAGCGCCGCCAGAATTCGAATCTGGACTCCAGACACCAAAAGACTGTGTGCTAACCTATTACACTACAGCGCTTTATGTCTTAAAAGTAGCGGCTGCAGTTGACTCTCAGCGCGAGATGCAACACAGCGCCGCCGAGGAAGTTACCAAGCACAGGCCACATAATGACCTTGACCCCAGCAACTCCTCCTTGATGCGCTGTTACGACATAAGCCATATTGGCAATTGAGTGATCAAATCCTGCCAATATGAATGCCATAACGCACATGATCAAAAGCACGACACCGATAAGATGTTCCTTGTAGTGCTCAGCCAATTTATAGCTTCTGACAGCGAGCAACATAAGCATGCCGCACATAGCACCGGACCAGATAAGATGATACCACGGAAGTGTAGCCTTAGCAGCCACTACTTCCTGTGCTTGACCTCCGACAAAGTAATGTGCGAATCCGGCAATGGCGCAGACACCGACAAAGTTCATGAACAGCACTGTAGCCAGTTGTGCCAGTTTGCCCATGACACAAGCCAGGCAGTACCACCAGGGTGCATCTTTGTTTACGGCCCACTCATCGAGCCAGCTGTCGGTCATGCCCGTGTATAAGCTTCCATGATGGTACACAATGGAAAGCAGACCAAGGCTAAAAAGGAAAGCTCCAACAATGGGGTTGGAACACTGCAGATTGATGACCGCCGCGATGGCGATCATGATTCCAGCAAACATAGTGATTTTCTCCGTATTATGAGTTGAAATTATGGGATTTTGAAGAGACGCAAATCTCTCCATTATATTATGCCTTAAAACCAGGCAAAAATCAACAGAAATCGTTGAAAATCAGTAATTAACCCAAAATACCAGCTTTTTCAAGAGTCTGCAGTTCTTTAGTAAGCAGCTCTTGTTTTGCTGTAACGAAGCCATTTAGATCGTTTATATAGGCTTGCTGGCGTAATTGATAGGCGCCAAAAGCATCCGCATCACCTGTAATATCAGGCATAGACCCATCTTCTGGGTTTGCGAAGCTCATCCATTTAGGGAATTGTGACACACCATTCAGTCTGCCAACCTCCTGGATGTATTGGATGATGTCTGGAGAGTAGGTTTCTGTGGATTTACCGTCTTCTATAGAGCCAAGAAGGATTCCATACTCCCAAGTGCTCCATGCACACATCTCCAAACTGCAGAAAGGGGCCTCTGTTTCATCAAAAACAAGGTTATTCATGATGCAGGTAGCCGACAGAAAGCCCTCTATAGTTGAATTAAAGGCATCTGTACCTATGAGCATATAGCCACAGTTAAGTTTATCGAAGAGCTTTTGCGACATCTTTTTGATCTCAAACTGCTCTTCAAAACTATCACGAAGCACTTCTGGGCTCCAATCTAATGATTCGGGCCCGAATTTACGTATTGCAGCCAGTGCAACAGGTGTAACAAAGCACTCTCTAGACAGCGGCCATTCACTCATAGGTAGTTTCCTTAGTCTTCAAGACTGTTAAGCAGTGCTTCAGCGGTATTTTTATCCAGAGAAGCCACTTTTTCGATCATTTTGGCGTCATCTTCGATCTTTTCGGCACCAAAATAGCCAGTAAAGAACGAATTCACGCCATCTTTGCGCTCCAGAAGCGCTTTCTTGCTTATTACAGTATCAATAGACGGAATGTGCAACATATCAGATGCCTCTTTGGTAAGATCATCAAGCGTCTGACCGAAGCACACGTCTTCAGGCGCTATGAGCGTAGAACCACCCAGATGCTTGCCATAGTAGGAATTCAGACCGTACATACGGTCGATTTCGTCCATTGTATCAGCGATTTTGTTCAGATTTGCCGATTTATAGAACTCCTCGTCAGAAATCTCATGCAAACCACGAGAAAATGCCCAGAATGCTGTTTGCTGATCCACAGGAAGTTCGATAAGTGTAGCTCTTTTGTCGAATTGATCCAGAATTTCTTCTTTGTCCCCGACACCAACGCCTGCAATACGGGCTGTTTTACTCATATTTGCCAAATCGAGCCCATTTTCCATGTTTGCAGCCGTCCAAAGCACGTATTTCGCGCCCTCACGAAGCGTTTTAAGAGGCTCCGAAGCCCTCTTCTCGAGCAGATAACTCTGTGCGCGACTAACATCAGCCATTTCACGCAGAATAGGCATGGAGATGCCTTCTGAGGCCCCCTCTTCGGCAATAAGATGCATTTCAACAGATGCCTGCTTAACCACAGGTTCTCTCAGTTCGATTCCGTGGAAGCTGGCTGCTTTTGCAAAATTAGCCTCGATCTCGCTCTTAAAACAATCACGTATGCTGTTTTTATCCTGGCAATATGCCTTATAGGACTCCTCAGCAGCTTCTTTCGTATAGATAGGATATTTGCAGTTATACTGATCCGCAAAGCATTCTTTACTTAACGATTCCATTATAATGTCCCTTTCAAGGAGTTATCTTTAATATAAACACAGAAGGTAAATATGCTCACCAGAGACGCTATGGCATTGCTTGAGAATCCACCTGCTGGCTATCCATTGATAGCGGCAGCGTCAGCAGCTCTAAAGCGCTGTGGTACTTGCGCCGCCAAACATCAGAAGATCAGCGATCTATTACGCATAGCCATTGTTAAATACATGCACGACCCTAAGTTCTTAGATTACTGCAGAGGGTTGTTCCCGTTACCGACCGCTATATGCGGAATTCTATTGAAGTGAGGTTTCATATGAGTGAAATTACTGTTGTAGCCGATATCACAGAGCTTAAGGGTACTACTGTCAAGCTTTCTATACAAACAGCGTCCGATGATATGCCTGCTGCTGTCTTTGCTATAGAGTGCCTTCCTAAGAGCGCTGATCCGAAGAATGTTAATTATCGGTTCAGCCATGTCTGTAATCTGAGTGAGCTGGTTGAATTTCCCGACCATGAAGATCCTGAGATGTGCTATTTCCGTACTAGCGATATCGAAATGATTTTCGACACTATTGCGATCGCTACCAAAGTGCAGCAAAGCATAATCAATGATATCAACACCTTAGTCTTGCTTTATAATCAAATGAACGACACAGAAATCAAAGGCACTACTATTACAATTAGCGGATCCACAGAAAGCGGCACCGAGCGTCTCGACAGAGTTTTCTATCAACGCAACGATTGAGCTGCTTCCATAATATCCTCAAAATTGTAGCCAGCATCCACCGCTAGCGCAGGGTCTGCCACAAACAGCAGGCGACGGTTCCTGAGCATATTCGCAAACAGCGGTGCAACATTTACTACAGCTTCTGCAAGATTAGCCACGAGTCCTTCATATCGGATCCGTGGTTCTTCTTTCTTGCTCAGCTTATACTCGAGTATAGAGTTTCGTATCTCCACAGCAGTGCCATATACTTTAAGCCTTACTTCGTCAGACATATTTTTAATTTCCTCACGAATCTCAGGAACTAAATCAATCGTATCCGTTACAGGCGGTGCTTCTATCCTCGAGTCATCATCCACAGGATCCTGATTAATATGCTGCCTAATCATTTTGATTAATGCCAGTATAGGATACAATGGCATAAATGCCTTGTCGGTCTTCATCGTCTCAGCAAGGCATGTCTGCAAAGTAAACTTCAGTTCCGGGATGTCATTAGGTGCTTCATCGATAGCTTCTGCGAGATGCCCGCACATGAGTACCCTATGTTCCGGATAGCCCATTTCTGATTCTTGTGCCAATATATAAGCCTGTGCTACATGCTTTTCAACACAATCAATACAAGGCTTTCTGTCGGGTGCAGGTACTTCATATAAATGGTCAAGCATACCGGTTACTGTGGAAGCAATTGTAGCCTTTACAGCGGGATATTTCACGGGCTCGATGATCGATTTATCTTCCAGTGGCACTGGGAGTTTATAATGCCTCGCAAGTCTATAAATAGCATGCCTATATCTCTTATATTTACAGACGGGACATGTCGGCAGCTCCTTCTTTATTTTTGCAATCAGTTGCTGCTCTTCCGCCGTCATCATAGACAGATCCTGCATATTCAGCACATAGTCGAATGCTTTTTCATATTCGTCTGTAATACGTCTGACTGAACGTGTTGAATAAAACTCATTTTCTGATAGAGCATAGATAGTGTCTTCTATCAGCACCAATGGATCATTAGGTCTTATCGTTCTGGCAAAGCTCTCAATCGACAGCCTGCCATGCAGAATAGCATCAATCCTTGGATCCTGTAGCTTATAAACATCTGGATGTAACTTCATTCTTTCTCATCCTGAATATAGGCATTAAAGTTTAAGGCCTCTTCTGTAACCATGAATGGAGCGTGCAGAATCGCATTCAGCTCTTTCATAGATTTGGCTTGCATATCTGGATTCTGATCTCCATAAAGCAACCCTCTTATGCGTCTGTAAGCATCTTCCTCACGTCTTTTATTTGCTATTGTCTTCAATGCATACCTCCCACCACTGAACCTGGTATCTGTAAGCAGCACAGACGACAGCTCCGGCATCAGATCTACAGCGTGCTTCAGATGATATAACACGTTCTGTTTTGAGAACGGTTCTTTCATAGATGCACCCAGCTCGGAATATGACATCAAAGGATATTGCATCTTCTTTAACACCAGTTCCAGCATCACAGGACTGATCTTGCCTATTTTCAGAAGTTTTACAATAGTACCTGCTAACACGCTGTAGATCTGCTCTTCCATAATCTTTCGCAGTGTCTGCAGCATATCCGGAGTCAGTTTATCAAACTTGGGCTCTGGCGGCGGATCATCTCCGGCTGCTTCCAGCGCCTTATCTACACGTGCCAGATAGGAAGCTTCTTCTCCGTCTTTCGTGCATACTTTCTCTGTATCAAATAAAGCAGGTCTTTTGGTGGTAGGCGAGTCGTTCGCTAATTTGCATGTAGCACAAGGTGACTCTAAATAAGGAATCCGAGGATTCGGTACATATCCGCATGAAGCACATGATAACATAATACATTCTCCTATAAACTGTTCTAGTTCATCGCTTCTTACAGTAACACGCTGCTACAGTAGTTGTAACCACAACAAAAGGAGATCATATGTCAAGCTATAAAGTGTACTGTTGGATCAATAAGATCAACGGTAAGCGTTATGTCGGCATGACCTGTCAAACAATGAACAAACGTGCTGGTTCCCATATGCATGGTTATTGTCAAACACCACATTTCTGGAATGCTATTCAAAAATATGGTGAAGATGCATTTGAGTGCAAGATCTTGGCATCCGGGCTCACACTGGAAGAAGCTGATCAAAAAGAACGTAACTATATCCGACGCTACAGAACCCGTAATCCAGCTTATGGCTATAATATTGACAAAGGTGGCATCAATCATCAGACCGAAGCCACACTGGCTAAACAGCGACGCAAAACAGTTGCCGCACTCAAAGTAAGCCCAAAAGCTATTGCTTATAGACGCACTCTCAGTCAGCGCATGAAATACCTGATAAAAGATCCCGCCTATAGAGCTGCTATGAGTGAGGGGCTGAAACGCATGTGGGCTGATCCTGAAATCAAAGCCCGCAGAATAGCTGCCATTAAGCGTACCTGGTCTGATCCGGTTATGAAAGCAAAGATCATAGCTGCAAGGCGTGCTACAGGCAAGCAGTGCGGACCTTATAAACCAGTGCATCTGTATTGCAAGGAGACAGACACTACTTATGAGACCATCGGTGATGCAGAGAAAGCGCTTAATATCAAGTTCCAGTCGATTATGGGTCGCTACGCTCGATTGGGCATCAACACGTTTATGGTGGGCACGCGCAAGGGAACGCCTTATACACTGACAAGATACGTCATCTCCTGATATGTTACTATAGAGGTATCAACCACAATACAGGAGACACCCATGGCATATAAAGTCTATTGCTGGATTAACAAGCTGGATGGTAAGCGCTACATAGGCTGCACATCCAAGACGGTAGAAGAACGTGCTGGTAGCAGAATGATCTTCTATCGCAATAATCAGCGCTTTTCTCAGGCAATTAAAACCGACGGCTATCAGAATTTCGAATATGAGATTCTGGTTGACGAACTCACAGCAGAAGAAGCTGCCGATTGGGAGCGTTATTATATCGCGGCATACGACACAACTAATCCAGAAAAAGGCTATAATATCTTTCGCGGTGGTTATCATACATATACAGCAGAGCAGGCATTTGCCAGATCTCAGAAGATCGCAGCTACCTTGCAGAAACAGCGTAATAACGATGAGTGGCGTGCCGGCTTCAGCAAGCGTATGAAGGCCAATTGGCAAGATCCCAAATGGCGTGCTGAAATGTTGGATGCTGCTGAAAAGGGCAACGGTGGGGGCGTTTGGGCGCCTGTTCGCGTTTATTGTCGTGAGACCGATACTACATATCGCTCTATGATGGATGCTGCCAAGGCGCTTGGTGTGAGTCAGCCTGTCATAGCGGGGTCATTCCGCCGAGATGGAGGTATGCACACTGTTGTAGGCATGAAGAAGGGTACTCCTTATCACCTTAGCAAGGTATCTCCGGCATGAGTGAATATATAAAGATTGTTATAGGGCCCTGGGCGGTCGAGCGATTCAAACATTTTATGCACGGGATGTTTAACAACCTTAATAGTCCGTTGTGGCCGCTGAATATGGATATGAAGCCAGAGACTTTATTAAAGCCCATGCCGGAGCCACCATATCATTTATATATTGATATAGCCGGCAGCAGCGGTGTTTTCACTACGTTTATCATTAAGGATCCAGTTCATGATATAGAGCGCACAAAAGAGGATCTTATTACAGATTTATATGTTGTTGGACTTCATCCTGATGAGTATGAGCTAAGCGTGGTACGAGCTGGGGCGTAGGCACAGCCGGAGCCAGTGATGTGCATATCAAAAGCACATCACCGACAATAATAAAAGCCCGTGGTTGTTTAAGCCACGGGCTTTGTGTATCTATACAATACCTTACTTTGCGTTTATGCAAACCTCTCTTCGGTCATCGGGGAGACTCCCCGGCACGGGTCGGGGAGATAATCGGTCGTTTTATTGTCAATCGTGTAATGCTTCATTGAAAACCTCCTTCAGTTCTTCAGGTGTTTGCGACTTTCATAAGAGCGCCGGGCACGACATACACTGTTTCGCCGCTGATGAAAACAGAGCTGGACGTCGCTCCGTTGTCCTCTGTATAAATAATCTCGTGGTCGTCTCCTGCGAGGGAATAAACGGTCGCGCCGTAAACAAGACCGAGTTTTGTAATCGTAGCCCCCTGTATTTCGAGATCCTCAAAAGTCCGGGACCCGACATTTCCACCGCTGCTGTAAATGATCGTGGTAGGTTGATTCAAAACACCGCCATAAAGAGTAATGCCGCCTCCGGGATAAATCGGAGCCGTATTGGCGTTGCCCGTGAGGTCGAGAACCGCACCGCTGGAAATGGTGACATGACCAGAACCGAGAATAGCATAAACGGTATTGTCGTTCCCGGCGAGCGAACATGAAGCGTTGGAATCCCCAACTTTAATAACTTGATCTTGTCCAAACGAACAGTCAACAATCTCAACCGCGCCCGTACCCACTATCTCTATTGCCCCAGTTTGAGCAGGACCGGAGTTCGAGGTGAATGTGCAGCTGGAAAGAAAACACGTGCCGGAGTTGATCCGTAAACCTCCACCGCCGTAGTAGGCAGTGTTTGAGGAGAACGTGCAGTCGAACAGTTCAGTTCGCGCTTTATCTAACTTCAATGCTCCACCATACGTCCCGCTCCCACCCAAGAAAACACATCCGCTCGCATAAACAGAACCGGATATGACTTCGACATGTGAATTGCTAAGGTTTACCACGTTGGTATTTCCAATGGTCGGCACGGTCATGCCGCCGAGCATATACGCGCTTGCCTGACCTGCGGACGGATAGACGGTCGCGCCGCCCTCCTCAAACGTGATGCCCCCTCCCGGAGCAATCGGCGTGGCGTTCGTGTTGCCAGTGAGATCAACAATAGCGCCGGAGGAGATTGCAACAGAAACTGTTCCCCCTCTAACCTGTGCAAGCAGGTGGTTGCTCCCTCCAAACGTGGCACTGCCTGTTGCGTAAGCGTAAATATCTTGTCCTTCTGTGATTGTCGAGCCGGAAAGATTAACAATACCAGCACAATAGATTGCATGATTATATGGAGTATGGTTATCAGCAATGTAGCACGAGGTAACGTTGATTGTACCAGCCGCATTAGCGCAAAAAGCTCCTCCGTTACGCAGAGAGGAATTCCCGACAAAAGAGCATCCGTTCAGGTCTAGCACGCCTAAGCCGTCAACAAGAAACGCGCCGCCATTCGTATCAGAATTGGGAGAACATCCCCCTGTAACAGTAGTTCCGTTCACATATACGCGTGTGCCGTACACTGTCTGCATGGTCCCCCCGAGTTCAATCGTGCCCCCGTTTCCGCTCACTTTCTCGATAACGAGACCACCGCCACTGACTGCAACGTTCGCACCCGCCGGGATGTAGACATCGCCGAGCGTCATGGTGCCGGAAGAAACAACAACGCCATTCATTCCGAGGTTGGCGAACGTAGTCTTCGAGGTGCAGTTGATGCCGCCGCTGATGATGGTTTCGGTGTAGCCGTTACCAACAACGTGCTTCTCGCCGTTCGTGGTCGCGCCGCCCATGTCGAGCGTCTGGCCATTGAGCGCAGCATCGAACGCGACATACTCCTGCGAAGCGGAACCGAGCGCGTAGGGGAGCGTCCCCGCCGTGCTTCCGGTCGCGGAAACGACGATGTAGCCCGCGACATGATCCTCCACGGAAATGATCGCGAGCCCATCGTGGAAGCGAACCGTGCAGTTGTTCACCGCGTCCGGCTCAAGTGCGTTTGCGAGAACGACAGAACTAGTAGTTTTAATCAGGCCCGTATTGGCTATGAAAATCTCTGCGTGGCCTTCGAGACCAAACTGATTAGCTGGAATAGTTTCTGCTGTGAGGGTCTTACTACCAGCTGTTGCTTGGATTTTATAAGCATGACCGGCTTGCAACGTAATAGTTGCACTCGTCGGACTTTCGATTGGGAAATATCTAGCTTGACTCAGCGTGGTACCACTAAGCTCCATTCTATAGCCAGCAGAAATAGCATCCTGTTTACCAGCAACAGATGCACTGATACCTGTCAGCTGTGTATCGAGTCCCGCAACAGCACTTGTAGGAACATTTGCAACACTGACGGTGTGACCAGCATCAATATTGATGCCTATACCAGCATAATACGAAGCGCCAGAAACAACAATATCATCAAAAGCAGAAACAACTGCTGCTTCAGACGGAACTTTCTGCTGAGACGGAGATGCTGTATTAATTGCAGAGGTGACAGCATAACCACCAAGCAGTGTATAAATAGTACCACCTTCCACATATGCAGATGAGGAAGCAGCTGGTCCTACAGTCGGATCAACCATTTCTGTATAGTAAGCGGACTCGATATAACCGTCTTGAATACCGATTGTATTGCCTTCTACTGCGATACCGTTAACTTCGGTAAGATTGATTGCAGCAAGATCTGTAATGGGCTTGATCTCAACCCCTTGCAGATTTTTCAGATTAACATAGTCATTAGGCATAAGAAATTATCCTTCTGGTTTATTATTCAGCAGGGTCATGAAAAACAACACGAGAGAAGTCCGCCTGATCAGTGGACTCGACCTGGACACCGCCCTCTGTAGAACCATCACCAACGAACAGAAGATCGAGGGTAGTATCATAAATGAGCTGACCAGGATCAGGAGTGATAGCAAGACGCTCTTCAGATGTCATATTTTTGGCTTTAGCAGAGGAACCGCCGCCACCCTGACATGGACCATCAGGCCACATGGGGCATTCGGTGAGTTTTGTAACAGGATCGAAATCGGATGGATATCCAGTAGGCGGGAAGTCGTAGTTGGTAACTGTACCGCCTGGAGTAAGCACTTCAGTAAGATTGGACATAATTAGACCTCATAGTTAACTTATAAGAGGGAGGGCGTCAGGTTGTGGTAGCGGAGGAGGCGGCTTGATCTATTTCCGCTTGTGTTGGGAACTGGCGGACGTAGAACTCCTGGTAATGAGAATCTACTGATGTAGAGCTTCCAGCAGGATACATAGCAAGGGCCTTAGCCCCGTAGACAACAGTACAAGAACTTAACGGACCAAATACACCGTATCCCTTATATGTGACACCACCAACAGTAGATGAGCCATATCCAGAGTAAACAGGATCTGTTATATCTTTCAAAGATGCTGCAGCACTCTTTATAGAGGCGCTAACAGCGGCACGAGCAGCGGTAGTGGTGGCTAATGCGCTACCAGCGAATAACACATCTTCATATGTCTGCACTGTCACAGTCTTTGAGGTATTCCATCCAGCAGATATACCAGATATAGGTAATGGATTAAATAAGCGCACTGTAACAGCGCCCACTAATTGAGCATCATCTGCATTTGTTATATTACCATCGGATACAGCCTTGCCTGTTAAATAGACATCTGCGCCGTCTTCGACCTCCAGATCGCTTATGTGCCCGCTCCCTGTAACATATAATTTACCTCCAGATGCTACATAAACTCCCTCGCACCAAGCAGCAATATTAGCGGTAGCGCCGCTTGCTATACGGAGGTCACCAAGCATAGACCCCTCTGTAAAGCTAAAAACAGCTCCAGGCATTATACCGAAAGCACCAAGCCTTGTAACAGAGCCAGAAACTATAGCTGTGCAGCCACTCTCTACAACTGCCTGCATAAGCTCGGCCTGGCTGCTAGGTATTGATATGCGAACAGAATTTGCACCATGATCAGCACCCAGAACATACATACCATAAGGATCATTTCCGCTACTTATTGGTAGACGTGTGAGACTGCCCCCTTCTAGGTATACATATTCACCATCGGCGAAACCACCACCATAGAAATCTGCTACAGTTCTATAATTTGTATACAGATCTATAAAAATAGGAGATTTATATACTGTGCCAGAATCCCGAGTAGTAACTGCTGATCCGTTTTCTATAAATAGGAGTTTACCACCGCTTTCTACATTACAATAACTAATGCTTGTGACCTTAAAGGCACCATTACTACCTGGATCCACACATACAACGCCACCGGATTTTATGTCTAGCATGTCTATAATAGCAGCGTCATTCGAAGCAATAACTGCAGGGGCGGTAAATGTTATAGACGCCCCGGAGCCCACAACATAGCGTCTGGCATATCTAGATGTATTAGAGATATCTATGGTACTCGTTCCAGAGTAATAATTTGGAATATTATACCAAGAAGATGTGCTGCTATTATAGTAATTAGGAATAAACCACAAACCAGGATCAGTATCGTTTAACCTGGGAGCCGCTATATAAATATCTAAGGGAGTTTGTACAGCTGTTCCTCCTAACCACTTTGCCAGCATACCGTATGCGATTGGAGACTGCCCAGACACAACAAAAGAAGTGCCGCCAGAAACTATTCTAGTTAGTTGTAAATTAGTATACGCTGGATAGTTACCATCTATTGTTTGAGACCTGACATCTGATCCTGAAGATGCAGTGTCAACATAGGCACTAAGTGCACCAGACAAAGTTGATGCACTAATATCATTTGGACCCTCTAACATATATGTAACCTGGTCGCTTGGAGTATTCAGGTAGGGCATAGCGGTGCCAGCAGTATATTTTAGCTCATCAAGCATCCATTTACGTTCTTTAGCCCACTCTACAGGAAGACCTATAGCCATTATTGTTTTAAGGCTGCTACCGCCACCAGAAGATGGTCTAAGTATAGAAGACTCAGCTTCATGCTGCGTACTAGCCGTTATATAGGCCGCAGAGGCTAGGCCGTCAAAAGCAGCGCGACCTGCAGACTCATAACTAGATCCGTTTTCATCTACATACACATTTGTACCGGAGACTACGGCAGTGATAGCAGAATCCATGGCGGTCATATAGTTACTAACAGCTGCACTTCCTATAGGCGTCATAGCTGCACTGGCTCCAGAACTGTAGAATAGATGCGCGTAGTCAGATCCAAGCGCTAGATTATGCATACAGTTACTAACTATAGCAGCCCTATCAGCGACTGCAGCCGACGTCTCATCATTCTGCAGCCAGATTTTAGATGTAGAGGCGCCTGTCTTAAACTCGCTGTCCAGTACGGCACGCCTCTCGCAGAAGCCAGAAGCAAGACCCGACACTACAGACAGAGGTGTCCACATTGTCGGATTGTCTACATTAAAGGTTGGAATGCCTTCTGTATTACCATTAATATGTACATCTACTGGTTCTGTATATGTGCCACCAGATAGTGTAACTACGTCGTTACCATCTATCCATTTCAGGCTTAGTCTACTTTCTTCTGGCATTATGTCCACCTACCTCTGATAGAGATCGCTCCCTTATGTTCTTGCTGTGGGGCACCATTGGGCGTTACCCATCCTAGTTGCACAGAGTAACAATTAGGTATATAACCCTCAAGACACAACGAATGCACAACTGTATGCCAATATTTACCAGTACCACCAGGGCCTCCATAAGCAGCAGGCCATGTTCCACTCCACACATTTAGCCAGACTTCTTTAGACGCTCCATACTGGAAGTACAAAGCATCAGATTTCTGACCTATTGTGTCGTTGGATGTTATCGGATACTCCACATCACCTGGTGCCATAATAATACCACCAGACACAAGAGTTCCCTGCCATAGTTTACCGCTCTTGAAGTCTACGCCGCCATAGAGGCGTCCGCCGTTAACAACATACTTATATGGATAACTGCCTATCACTGAGGCATCAGCAGTAGCTTGATCAAGCGTGATACGACTAATGGCAAACTGGCCTCTATAGTCATCACCCCAATGTTCATGCCAAATAGTTCCATATTGGTGCTGATTTATTTCTACAACATCATCGCCACTGATAGTCGCACTTATATTCTGCGCTATTATCGTATAAAAGCGTCCGGCTGGTGGCAGAGCTGGCTGTACGGTTGTATAGGTGAAACCATAATCTCCTACTATTGGCATAGTCATTGTATCAGCATAAGGAAGACCGGCTGCTGTATATACTGTATGTAATGATACATTACTAGCTACGCCAGCCGGAGCAGGGTAACCAGATGCTATATACACAGGCGTACCATCTACAGGCCTTGACGTGGTCGTGTAGAAAATATTACCATAACCGCCATTAACATCTTTCCACTGATAATATCCATCTGTTATATAGCTGGTCCTCTTAACTGTTCCTGTAAAGAGTACCTCACTATCTATACTGGAAATAGTGCCGTTGGTGTCTGTTCCTGTTGGATACCTATATACAGTATCTCCTACAGATGGTGTTGGACTGTCTGTCCACTGTTGCGTAGATCCGGACTCTCCAGATTGTGTCCAGCCATATCTGCCGCTCTCCGCGCTCGCAGTTCTATAGAATACAGTATTGTCCATAGTGAACGAATAGCGGTATATGGTTGTGTCGAAGTAGTCGTTGCTCCATTGATAACCACTTATTGGATCTTGCTCCATCTGTACGTATTTATCTGTATCATTATTGAGCTGAATGGTGTACTCATCAACACTTGTAACGGTACCACCAGATACAGAGGTAGCAGATGTTGAATAAATAGGAGTGCCATAAGATGGAACAGCATCGGGTATCCAGGTATATGTGTTACCTGTTACATTAAGCATCTTCCACTTATAACGATCATTTTTTGCGGCGCTATCTGTTCTGGACCAAGATGCTCCACCGCCTTGTATTATATAATTGGAGCCAGTAACTGTGCTTCCCTGTACCATACCAGAACTCCCTGTAAGATACAAGAAGGAATTATAAGGCATCGAGATAGCAGATGATACCGGGACCTCCAGCTGACCATCCAGCCATTTTATATAACCGGAGTTAACTTTAACCTGCTCATCCTCACCATCAGACGATACAGCGAACGGCCCATTATAAGATGCATCAACTTCAACACCGGCCACAGAAACAGTGCCGTCTGTTACTTGCAGGCCAGCACCGACAACAACACCGCCGAGCGCTGTGGTTGTTGCAGAAGACAGCTTAAGTGTGCCGGCTGTTAGGCTAAGCCCGCTTCCAGTTGGAACCTTGACACCACCAATTGATGTGGTGGTTGCACTCTTAAGATAAAGCTTGTCTGCAGCACCTCCAGTAACACTTGCAGACATCGCAAGTCCAGAGCCAACTTTAATGCCACCCATAGAGGTGTCTGTTGCAGCCTGCAGAGAGAGCACACCATTATTTACAGCAACACCGCCAGAAGTCCAAACACGGACACCACCAAGCGGAATAACTGTTGTACCAACCTGACTACCATTACTGGTATCAACATAAGCGGCAGATGTAGCGCTGCTAATAAAGTTCTCTTGACCATAACTCCAAACAGCGTCTACAGATGGAACGATGGCCCTAGATTTATGCGCAGCGGCTGTTGCAGATTCCACGTGATTCATTACATAGGCACCACCTATCAGCCCATTCGTAACTGATGTAACTGCACTAGCATATGTAATTGTGCTAGCCCCAACAGGAGCCGCCGACAGGGTTAAAGATCCTGTATTACCAAGTGTTAGACCCCTATTAGATGGGACCATAACACCACCAATAAGATTAGATGTTGCTGGGATTACACTAAGCCTACTGGTACTTGTCATTGATAGACCCGCAAACGGCTCAATAATACCGGCCTTACCAGCAACAGCTCCGCTGCTTTTTACAGCATAATCTGTCTTACTCACATAGTTGGTATAGCAATAGTCATGAACCGCATAGGTATTAGGGACATATGCGGACAACTGATAATCACTAGTGACGCCAGTAAAAGCATTCAAGACTTTAACACCGCCAACATAGTATGACGCTGCAGCCGTCGCTGAATCATGCGTGCTGTAGATCGGAGCGACCATAAGGTTCATTGAACCTTGACCACCAAGTACAAGACCATGGCTCTCCAGTGGCATTACCTTGCCGGCTGTATCATAATTTGCATAAGGAACGTCACCAGGAGTCGGCTCAGGAGACTCACCTTTCTGCAAGAATGTATTCAAACACCATGCGCTATTAGCATATCCTGCAGCAGCGATCTGGCTGGTTACAATATTGACGGCATTGTTCTGTGCATTATCTGCTGCAGCATTGATCGCAAATCTAACTGCGTATTCTGTTGGATAAAGATCCTGAGATGCATTCGTAAGATCAGCAACAGCAACAGCACCTTTAACAGACAGCACAGTTGTACCATACCCATCAGGTGTTAACACGATGCCGCTGCCAGCACTCAATACTTCCTGCTTCATAGCAAGACCAGCTGCAACCGCTTTCTCGGTGGGAATCAGATCATCTGTCGCCGAGTCATAGCCACGAACAACCGTCGTGACTTCCACTGTGTTCAGCAGCGTTCCATAGCCTGTACTTGTGCCAATATCAGTAACTGTAGCAGTACCGCCCGCTGTATACATGTCAGCATACTGTGTATTGCCATCAATTACTTTGCTAAGCGGGCAGTACGAACCAGAAACAATATCATCGAGTCCGCTATCCCACGCACTTTGCGCATCGAGCCCAAGGCTAGTACCACTTGAAACAACACCGCCGAAGGTCTCCATCTGGACCATCGGCAGCGATGTCTCAGGATACAGCAGAACGCCAGAAGACCGGACATCAAACAGACGAACACCAGAAGAGGCTGTATATGTGTTTGCCATAATCGAACTCCTCTCCTGTTAAATTAAAGGGTAGTCACTTTTTCGTAAGTAATATATGGTAGTGCATTCAGTGCTGTTCGTACAGCGGATTCAGTTGGGACCGTATTGGCTGTACTTGACACACTTGTAAAATCAGATCGTATTCCAAGACCATAAACATAAACTGCACCAAGCGCTGTGGTAGCGAGAGATCCATCGATAGATGCGGCTGCCGTCTGAATGCCGATCGAGGTTCCGCTAAATACAATAGGAGACTTGACACGGGCACTGACAGCGTAGTTCGTGCCGCTATTAACAGCCGAGGATGTAACCTGGATGCCACTACCTGCAGTAACTGTTACAGCACCGGCTGAGATCTGCGATGTAACAAACTCATTCAATGCACTAACAGTAGGTACATAACTGCTGTAGGTGTCAGGATCAGCTGCTTGAGCACCTGTATTAACAACCTGTACAACACCACCAGAGCTTATAGTCGCGGAACTGACTGTAAGCTTATTATTGGCGTCGTATGCCATAATATTGGTATCGATAATCGCAGAGATTACACCGTTGCTATCAACACCGATACCCGTATATTCAGAAGCAGTTTTCACAACACCCAAAGAACCAAGTGCTGCTTTCTGTACTGTAATCGCGGAACCGTCTGCCACAATGGGCGAACCATAATTAACCGAAACTGTCGCACCATCTGTTATCGTGATGCCTGTGCTGGAGGAGAGCGACTTCTGATAAGCCCCGCTCAGATAAGCCTGCATAGCGCTGACAGTAGGAACATGTCCGCTATAAGACTCTGTATTGGATGCCTGTGCGCCCGTGCTGACAATCTTGACCGCACCACGGCTATCAACTGATGCGCTGCTAACATAGATCTTATTACTGGCGTCGATGTTCATCATGGTGGTGTCGAGCACCGCTTTAACAACCCCATTTGCATCAACTGTTACACCTGTACTGGCGCTGTCGACTTTAACAACACCAAGTGTGTCCTGCCCAGCTTTCTGAACTGTGATAGCACCATTGTATGCGCTGATCGGAGAATCATAGTTCACAGAAATCTCATCAGCGGAAGAGCCAGACGAAATAGTAATACCGGTACCGCTTGTAATCTTACGAGCACCTGTAGAAGAATACTCTTCTATAGCAGATGCCACAAACCCGGAGATAGCTGCGGGATTTGCTGCCAGCGGCTTACCATCATAAGAACCAGAACCAGCGCTGATAACAGACGGATCCCCGGTGATCATAACACCGCCAAGCGTAGTTGCAGTAGCGCTGTCGAGCATCAGCTTACTGGTGGTTGCCTGAAATACCAGACCATCGCCAGCTGTATCAACCGAGATCTTATTATTGGAATCGATGTTTATGCCGTTACCGTCTGTCAGCTTTGGCTGCAGATCAGGAACAACGTTCGAAGTGATATAAGAAATAACAGCGCCTTTGGTTACAGCTTTTCCGTTATCACCTGCAGCATCTGTATTAAAGGTATCAAGCAGATATGTAAGACCGCGTGTATCACCGTCTGCAGAAGGCACACTAAGCACACCGGATGTGACAAGGATGCCACCGCCTTCCTGAATCTTAACAATGCCATATTCGGAATAGGAGGCTTGTCCAACGCCGATAATACCGCTGGTGATCATCTGCTTGGTCCATGCCACAGTAGGCACGATATAAGCAGCTCCCTGTCCGGCACTGATCAGAGTATTATAATCCGCATCCGTACCGACAGCGAAGACTGCGCCAGCCATATTTGTGGCAGCAAGCCCTGCACTTACAGAAAGAACTCCATCGGACAAATTAAACCAGACGGGGCTTGTGATGCCTCGGCTTGTACAAGCTGAATCGATCTGGATCGTACCAGGACCGCCTGTACCAGCCAGGGAAGCAACAGCTGACAGCGTATTGTTCAGCTTAGTGAGATGAACACCGTTGGTGGCTGTCTCGTCAATAACATAAGGCGTTTCCGAAATCTTGGCAGCAGAGGACGTATTGACTGCGCGATAGATCGCACCATCAGTCTCACCTTCACCCACATACAGCTTACCAGATTCACCACCGCCATATTGCCACTCATTACCAACTTTCTTATAAAACCAGTAAGTAGTGCCTGCAGCTGCGACAGAAGCGCTAATCAGCAGAGTCGCACCAGACGGATAGTCCTCACCACGCTTAATCGGAACTTCGACAACGTCGTCGACATAGCCTGGAAGATAATCTGTGCTAATCTTACCATCAACAATAAAAGGAAGATACGACTCTTTGATGGTAGAACCGCTGATGATCATATCCAGGCGGTTGTTATCGACCTTGTACTCCAGAGCAGGCTCTGCGATAGCCGTCGGAGTGGTGGTCATAATATCGAGGTATTGCGCCAGAATTTTTCCGTTAGGCGCAATATATGTTCTATAGGCGTCGCCTGTGGTGGTCGTGCCAACAGTAATGGCATTCAGCCCAGTAACAGGATACAGGTACAGATCCTCGGAAGCACCTTCCGGGGTCATCAGCCTGACTTTTTGAGGTAATCTCTCTGCCATATGGCACTCCTATCTATATAATAAAATCTTTATCTTAGCTTAGCGGTAAAGGATTAACTCCAACGTCCATCAACTTGTACATTACCGTAATGCATCTGCTTTGGCTCGTATGTGTAATTAGGTGAAGTTCCAGAACGAATAATTCGACCGAGTAACACATTGTATACATTAGGCGCATCCACAAAGCCTGTAGAAATTGTACCACCATCGATGCCGACGTTCAGATAAATCCTATTATTACCAGCCACAAGAGACAGAGTCGATGGTATATAAACCTCATGCTCGGTTCCCCCATTTATCGAATAATAACCAGCTATATTAGGAGGGGAATCTGGGCACACAGGACATGCTATAGAGCCATCATCAGTTAATTGGAATGGACCATTATACGTAACGGTTGTACCTGTTATAACCGGATCACTAGGGTCACCGATATAAACATCACCATATTGTATCTGTGTAATGGTAGTAACAACCACACCTGTAGCAGGATTTGTTACTGCCACTTTAGCAAGCCTGAATGTGTAAACCTTTCCAGGTGCGTCTTCTCCGGATGCTGGAGAATAACTTGCAGCTGTGTTAATAGCCGTCTTTGTTAGCGTATACAGTTGCTTTCCATCCTGTATGTCGCCTTTAGCCATGACAACATGCAAGTACAAAGCACCACTGGAGAAAGCATCAGATATAACGCCATCATTCGAAACCTCTACATCTGTGCCAACAAGCCTCGCTGGTGTGATCGATGGGGTCGTTGTAGCTGGCACCTCTATCAGAACCTTGCCGACTTTATTCTTATGGTCTGTTGACCCATCAAAAGCAGGCATTGTCACACTGGCTGAAGCCCCTGTACCTCCAGTAACCTTAAAGGGGCCATTATATTCAGCAGCAACTGTTCCACCCATAATATACTGTTCATCGATATAAACATCACCAAAATGGGTCTGCCTAACTTCGTTACCATTCTTTAGAGCGAGTCGAACACTATATGTGAATTCAGTATCTTCTGGAGCATCCGATGGATTCTGATTCGAGGAATCAATAGCAGCATCAATAATAGTGTATTCATCTGCTGTGGTCGATTTCTTCAAGAACACATGTAAGAACACACCATCAGCAGATAAGTCTAAACTTGACACTTCATTAACAGGTACAGCTACAGAACCTTTTCCATTCAGATAAATAACACCAGCTTTTCTTACATTGTCGATTGTCTCAACACCTGTAACCTTAACCTTATTTGTCTGTCCCGCGATCAGACTAACTTTGAAAGGCCCGTTATATTCGCCAAATACATTCTCTTCCCCATATAGATAGATGTCACCATAATGGAACTGCTTTGCATTCTCCAGATCATGACCATTACTGGCAACCTGTCCAATTCTGATGTTATAGATCTTTGTGCCTGCAGGCATCGAAGCTGTAGCAGACTTTTCTGTATAGCTATAACCAGAATTTTCAGCATTTAAGCTATATGTGATATTGCCGGAATCTGCATTTGTGGTGCCAACTACCACGATATTAGCAAAGACATACGAACCAGTGTCTCCATTTGCATTGCCAGATGCCATTTCACCTAGCACACTACCATTGAAATACACTTTACCTGCCGTACCGTTGTCCATGCCATAAACACCCCAGCCTTCATCTGTTGAGCTTAGGTGGAATGGGCCTGTGTATATAATCTCACCGGGAGCTGTGGTGCCGCCACTAACATCGATATACAAATCACCGTAATGAATTTGTTCAATATCGACGATATTGTCTTCGACTGTATAAGCTGCGAGACGGAAGGTGTATTTCTTATGCCCTTCAGCAGGTTCTCCAGCTTCTTC
>Ga0247610_10001950_pt1 | contig 24615 bp, 8 predicted proteins | sample 174DNAGHGhighgp2_FD_193483 | JGI IMG/M metagenome (GOLD analysis project Ga0247610, IMG submission 193483) | Sheep rumen microbial communities from Palmerston North, Manawatu-Wanganui, New Zealand - 1742 DNA GHGhigh gp2 | ecosystem: Host-associated > Mammals > Digestive system > Stomach > Rumen ...
GTTAAGGTTTAAGGGTTAAGGGTTAAGGGTTAAGGGTTAAGGGTTAAGGGTTAAGGGTTAGGGTTAAGGGTTAAGGGTTAAGGGTTAAGGGTTAGGGTTTATGGGTTATGGCATTAGTGTCCCGTTAAAATCTGATAATATACGGATTGAAGTTTCGTATGTTAATAAAAACAAGAAGAAAAAACAAAAAACGGAAATAGTGTGCGAACGAGAGTATCTGTATTTTCTCTGATTTTCTAATCAGATTTTCCCAGATTTCTGCGCGCAGCGCACCTAACAATTACGCGCAGCGTAACCAAATCATTACGCGCAGCGTAACCCTACCAGAAAGAAAACGAGTACCGATAGAATTACCGATACCCGTTCATTAACCCTTAAACCTTAACCCTTAAACCATAACCCTTAACCCTTCTTGACGAACGTCTTCGTCACGGCGCCCGCCTCGGTGGTTACGCGCACGAAGTACATGCCGTTGGCGAGGCCGCTGACGTTGATGGGTGTAATCTCAGAAGTGATCGGCACAATTTGCAGCAATTTGCCGTACACATCAAACACGCTCAACTCCCCTGTCAATTGTACATTGTTCATTGTACATTGTACATTGACAACCTCGCGCGCCGGGTTCGGGAACAGGGTCATGCTGCCGGCCAACCAGCTGTCGATGCCCACGGTGGTGGTGCCCGTCACGGCGGAAGTCCATTCGCTCAAGTTGCCGTTGCCGCAGTTGGCCTGCACCTGGATGCTATAGGTGGTCTCCGGGGTCAGACCTGTGATGGTGTAGCTGTTGGTCGTGGAGGTCGCGGAGTTCAAGGTGCCGCCCGCTGCGCTGTACTGGATGTTCCAGCTGCTGACGTTGGCATCGGCATTCCACGTAATGGTGATGCTCATATCGGTCACCTCGCTGACGGTCAAGCCGGTGGGCGTATTACACGGTTCAGGCGTGTCGTCAGGCAACGTGGTGAAAGTCATCTCGCTGCCCTCGACGGTCGTGCCGTTGAAGGTGATGAAGGCCTTGTAGGTGTAGGAGGTGTTGGGCGTCAGGTTCGTGAGGTTGGCGGTGAAGGTGTTGCCCGTACCGGTACCTGCAATTTGCGTGTAGGTGCCGCCGGTCGTGGTCTTCCACTGGAAGCCCTTCGCGGTGATGGTCACGTTGTCGGGGTTCGTGATGGTAGCCTTCAGCGTGGCCGTGGTCTGCATGATGCTTTCAGCCGCGTTGGTGGCCACGGTCGGGTCGGTGACGACCGGGCCGGAGCCGCCGACATACTCCACTACAATATCGTCAACATACCAGGAACTGAGGGAGGTGCTGGTCGGACGCGTGTAACGGAAGGCGATACGCGTGGTGGAAGGCAGGTTCTGACCGGCAAGGTCGGCAAAGGTTCTCGTCACCTGCGTGTACGTGCTGCTCGTCAGCGTCTCCAACGAGACGAAGGAGTTTGCATCGTATGGGTCGGTCACGTAGCCCAACTCCATCGTCGGGTTGTCGCTGCTGTAGTTGTTGTGCTTCGCCCAGAAAGAGACCTGCAGGTCGCTGAGGTTCTCCAAGAAGAGCGGCAGGGCGGTCACGATGTCGCCGAAGGCAATCTCCAGAGCGCGGGTGCCGGAATGGGCGATAGTGGATGCGTTCGTAATATGCGGGAAGGTGTTCCCGTTGTAGTAACCCGTGGTCGCGGGAACCCAGCAGTTGAGCAGCTCGGCATCGGTGCCCTCGAAATCGGTGGTCCACGGCGTGGTGGCCACGGAAATCGCGCCGCAAGCGGTGGTGAAGCTGTACGTCTGGGAAATCATCGAAGAGTCGGCGCCACAGTAGGCTCTGACCGTTACCTGGTAGGTAGTGCTGGGATTCAATCCCGTCAACGTCAGGGAGTTGGAAGAGGTAGTCTGGTAATCCGTACCCATCGGGGAGGTGATGGTAACGCCGTAGGTGTCGGCATTGCCGCTCCAAGAGACGGTGGCGCCGTTCTCACCCACATTGCTGGCGTAGAGGCCCGTGGGCGTGGCACATGTGATGGCCCGCAGCTCGATATTGTCAACTGCTGCCGGCGGGTTGGTCACCGAGTAACTCTCATTTCTCCAGTGAAATGCCAAGCGATAGGTTCTGTCACCCACGCCCATGCCCACGAACTGGTCGGCGGAAATCACCATCTCCTGATGCTGCCAGGTGCTCTGCTCAGCCAACCAATGCTCGCCACCGGGCTGACCAGAGAGGTCATAGCCGGGAGGATTGTTGCCGGGCGTAAGGTTCACACTGGGATCCAGCCAATAAACGCGCAGGAAATGATAGTGGGAGTTGGCGCCCTGCGCCTTCCAGTCGAAGGAGAGCACCAGCTCGGTGGTGCCGTCGGGGACGAAAATGTCACGATAGGCGTAAACCTTGCTGGTCGTGCTCGAATAGGTGTTGGAGGAACCTCCGTCGTTGGAAATGTACAAACCGTTGGTGCCACCGACCGTGGTATTCACATCGCCGGCATCAATCATCGGCGCGCCAATGTACCATTTATTGGCTTGCGTGCCGTTGACGAAAACCCACTGTTGGGTCTCGACGGCATCTTCAAAGTCAGTCGTGTAAGGCAGGACAGCCGGAACGGTGGTTGTGGAGAAGTTCACGGTGTTCGTCTGGTCGTCGCCAGGCACACCGTTACAGAGAGTCACCACATACAACGAATAGTTCGTGTTGGACGAAAGACCGGTAAGGGTATTGAAGGTGGAGGTGACGTTCACAGAGCTCCAGTTGTCGGTGGGAGTGCCCGTCTCACCGTAATAGATGACCCATGCATTATGGGTGGCATTCTCATCGGTGAAGGAGACGTCAGCGCTGTTCGCCGTCACGTTGCTGACGGTGACGGAGGTGTGCGCGGGTGCAGGACAAGAGGGGATGAGCTCCACGGTGAAGTCGTCCAAGTTCCAACCGGCATCGCTGGAGGTGACACCGGAGAAGAGGATGGCGATACGGCCGGAGTTGGCCTGCACGCCGTTGAAGTCGAACGGACCCATGTAGTTGCCGTTGCCCGTAGAGCCGTTAGGACCGCGCGGTCCGGGAGTACCGGCATCGCCCAACGTCTCGAACGTGGTCGGGTCATCCAAATCGGTAATCACACCGACAACCGCCGTAGTGGTCACGCCCCACGTGGTGGCCCAGAAGGACATGCGCAAGTCGTGGACGTCGTTGGTAAACTCGGGCAACACGATCATATTGCTCGTACCCTTGAACTCCAAGGAGTTGCCACCGGAATGGGCGGCCAAGCTGTAATTCAGCAACATCTTGGGATAGCTGCTACCGCTGCTGTTCGTATAGATAACCGGAGTATCGAAACAGGTCATCGTCGTGTTGTTCTCGAAGTCCTCGGTCCAGGGGTTGTCCTGGGTGACGGTGAAGGCACCGCATGCCGTGGTGAAGCTCGTCTCCGCCCAATAGCTGTACTCGCCGCCGCCACAGTCGGAACGCAGGCGCACCTTGTAGGGGGTGTTCGGGTTCAAGCCGGTGATCACCTCGGCCATGGAATAGACCGAGCCCATGCTAACCCAGTTGGTGTCGGAGAGCGGACGGTATTCCATCTCCCAAGAGCTCTCCATATAGCCGGCCACCCAGTTCACGGTCGCGCCGTCGCTGGTGATGGCGGAGATGCTCAGGTGCGGGGCTACGCACGTGGTGGTGGTGTCGCACGGAGAGCCGAAGATGACGTTGTTACGGGAGGAGGTTCCTGTACCGGCAGAGGCGGGAACAGACGAGGTGCTGTAAGCACTGCCATCCTGGTAGATGTAACGGGATGCGTTGGAAAAAGCGGAGTGCGTGCGCCAATAGTTGTAGGGACTTTGGTAGCTGCCCGTATTATCCAGCACAATCAACAAAAGGTTGTCAGAGCCGTTATACATGAACGGCGTGGAGAACTGGAAGGTGTTGAGACCGGCCTGCATCTGCTGCGATGCGTCGAACACCAGCTGGGCGTTGGAAGCGTCAATCCAGCTGGAAACGCTGGTCGCAGTAGTGTGCATCAAGTAAATCTTGTACGTGCGCGTCGCCGCGTAGGTGGCTATATCAAACGTCACCGACTCGATACTCTTCGGTTGTCCCATTTCGGAAGCGAGGAAGAGTTGCTGCGTATAGGAATAGTTGTAGAAGCTGTAGGAAGGCAGGTAGCTGTTCGTGGAGGTGCCGTCGCCGACGGTCACATCGCCGCCCACCAAGCAGTTGGTGCGGAAGGTCTCCATCACCCAGTTGCCGGTCGTGGCATCCGAGCAGTTGGTCTTCACCCGCACGTCATAGTAGGTGGAATGATTCAGACCTCCCAAGAGATAGGTGGTCTCCGTGATGTTGTTCACCGTGGTCCAGTTATCCTGGCCGCCTTCGGAGTATTCGAGGGTATAGCTGTCAACCGTGCCGAAGAAGCCGGACTCCCAGCTCACGACCGCGGAGGTGCCCGAAATGTCGGAAATCGTCAGAGCGTTCACAGGCGAGCAGGCAGGCGCATAGTCGATGGTCACATCGTCGATGTAGTAGCCGCAGCTGGAGGCGTTCGCCACACGGAAGGCGACATATTTGCCGGTGCCCGTGTAGGTGTTGAACTTCACGTACTTCTCATCGTAGGCATACGTGTTCATATAGGAGAGGTCGATAGTGTCGATCGGGAAAAAGGTGGTGTCCGCGGCAGGGTCATCCATAATACCCACCTCCAACGTACCGGAAGAACCCGTTCTGCAAGCCCAGAAGTGGACCATCAGCTGGCTCATGTCAAAGCTCTGATCCAGTGCGGGAGCAATGGCGATGTTGAAGCAGTTGGAGGTCCAGTGGGCATCCAGATAATGCGATCCACTGTGGGAGTAGGTGGTGCCGGTCGGGATGTAGAAATGGTGGGCGTCGTCGGAAGCGTAACGGTTCCAGCAAACGATGTAATCCTGTTGGCCGGAGGAGTTGTACATACCCGTGTTGTAAACGCCTGTCTCGAAATCCTCGAAGAAGGGCAGCTCCGCAATCGGGCCGCAGTCGGTGCGGAAGGTCGTGGTGATGGAGGTGCTCTCCAAGCCACCGCAATCCGACCAGACATAGACGTCGTATTGGGTGTTCGGGTTCAAACCGTAAAGGGTGTAAGAGGTGTCGTAGGCATTCTCCACCGTGCCTTCACCCGGGGTGAAGCCGGCAGGGCCGTATTCGACATACCAAGCGGAAGCGCCGCCCACTTCGGACCAGTGGAAGGTCGCCTCATCGGAGGTCACCGCATCCACCGCCAAGTTAACCGGATGCTGACACATCGGGATGTAGTTCAGCGTCACATCGTCCAAGCGGAGATTGTGACCGCCGTTACCCTTGCTGGCGCGGAAGGCGATGTAGTGGCCGTAACCCGTGTAGTTCGCGAGAGAGTATTCCACAAGGGTGTATTCATTGTTCGGCAAATAGGGAGCCGGGATGGTGTCGAGCACCTCGAACGTGGTCGGGTCGCTCTTGTCGGTCATCACACCCAACTCCAAAATCACCGGGGCGGTGGAAGAGGTGCTGCGCACATAGAAGTCCACCTGCAACTCATACAGGTTGATGGACTCATCCACCTTCGGCATGATGGCGATGTTGGTGACATTCGCGCCATCGTAGAAACGGATGGCATTGGGCGTGGAGTGCGCCGCGGAGGTCGGGTACATCTGGACAGGCTTGGAAGGATCCGTGGTGTAGCGGTCCCAACAGTAGATGTAGGCCTCGGTACCGGAACCGTAGGTGTCGGTGTCGAAATTCTGAACGTAAGGCAAGGTCACGATGGCCTCGCACTCGGTACGGAAGGTCACCGTCTCGGACCACTCGCTGGTGCTGGCGCTACCGCAGAGAGCACGCACGCGCACCTGATACTGCGTGTTGGCGTCCAAACCGTAAATCGTGTAGGAGGAACCATTGACGGTGCCGGTGGAGGTCCAGTCAGCATCGGAAACGGCCTTGTACTCGACTTCGCAGGTCGAAGAGGCGTTGGGATTGTACCAGGAGATTTCGCCAGAAGAGGCGTCGGTCATACCCACGGTGAGGGTGTTCGGCGCGATACAGCCCACCGCGTCGCAGGCAGTCAGACGAATGTTGTTGACCTGCGTCTTCACACGGCCGGTCGCCGGCAAATTCGTGATGCTCCAGTTGGCATCCGTATCATTGCTGTATTCGCACTGCGAACGGTTCGTCGAATAGTTGATGGTGTAGAACTTCGCGTTGCTATTGCTGACCGTGCTGCCAGTGATGTCGTTGACAATCAGCAGCAGGTTGTCGTAACCGTTGTAGTAGAAGTTGGTGTCGAAGGCGATATCAACCCAACGGTCGGTGCCGGTATTGTTGAACGTGACCGGGCCGGAATAGACGTGCACGTAGCTGTCGGACGGGGTAGCCCACACGTTCTGCACGAATGCGGAGTCGTAGGTGTGCGCCATGTAGATGTCCAAGGTACGAGTGATCACCTGACCGTCATTGTACTGGAAGGACATGCCGCTGAAGTCGGCCGACACGTTGTTCAATTCGCTGGGCAGATAGATCTGCTCCGTGAAAGAGTTAAGGTAATGGTTGGACATCGGGAAATGGTTGCCCTCGGTGCTGTAGGTCGAGGACGGGTAGCTGTTGTTCACAGCCTCGATGGGAGCGACGCACGGGGTGGTGAAGTTCACCGTCATGGGGGCGCCGTAGTCGTTGCCGCCGCAGTCGGGATAGACGGACACCGTATAGCTCGTCTGCTCGCTCAGACCGGTGAGCAGATAGGAGGGTTCCGTGGTGAAATATTCGGTAGCAACCACATCGCCAGGTTCAGAGACCTCGATGACATAGTTGACCGCGTTGCCCATGGCGTTGGGCGTCCAAGTCAGGGTGGCGTTGGTGCCGTAGATGTTGGTCACCTGCAAATCCGTCACGTTGGAGCAGGTCGGGGCCACATCCACCACCACATCGTCCAGGTAGCAGCTGCCATACGCGGTGCCTAACCACTTGAGGGCGATGTACTTGCCATTGCCAGTGTAGTTACCCAAATAGACCACATGGTTCTCCATCACACTGGTGGCCGTGTTCAGGACGTTCTCCACCGGAATGAAGGTATTGGCATCCGAGGGGTCGGTCATCACACCCACTTGCAGATAGTCGCTCAGCGTGCTGTACTGCGCGTTGAAGGAGATCTGCAGCTCGTTCACTTGGTAGAGCAGGTCATCTGTCACTTCGGGCAGCACGGCCAATGTGTAGGCGGTGGAACTGGTGTAGAAATAGAGACGGGAAGAGGAGATGTAGGGGTAGGTACTGCTGTAGGTGGAGCTCTTCGACCAGCATTCGGAGAAACCGTTGCTGAAATCCTCCGCGTACGGCAACGAGAAGATGCCGCAGCTGTCGGCGTAGGTCACCAAAATACTGTGGGTCTGGTCCACACCGTAGAACGTATAGGAGGAGATGACCCCTTGCGACACGCCGTCAATCTCCACATCGGTGACGTGGTAGCGGTCGGAGCTGGTGAACGTGTAGGTCAGGTCGTTGCCGGCCGTGGCCGCATAGACGCCGTTGGTGCCCCAGGGGCTGACCAAATTGGACAGCGAAATAGGGGAACCGTCGTCCAACTGCTGGCTGACGGTGATATTATACAGATTGTCGAAATAGACCTGCACATTGGCCAGAGTGCCCTGCGGGTCGATGGTGAAGTTGACCACGGAACCGTCCGTGGGGTCGTCCTCGCGCAACACGACACCGTCTTGCACGATACGAGAGATATGCCAGTTGACATCCGGGGTGATGGTCAACGTGACGGTCTGCGAGCTGCCGCAGGGAACCGTGGAGGTTTCCGGAGTCACCGTGCCGTGGGTCTGTCCATCAGCGGAGGGCACAACCGTAGCCGTGATCACCGCCTGCGGGAAGACCGTGACAGTGGAGGTGTGCGTGGCGGAGACGCCGTTCAGCGTGCCCGTCACCGAGTAGGTCGTGGTGGTCGTGGGCGAGACCGTTATGCTCTCGGAGGTCGCGCCGTTGTCCCACAGATAGGAATCGTAGCCGAAGGCGGTCAGCGTGACCGTCTCGCCCTGACAGATGCTCACCGCCACCGGGTCCACGCCGGCCATGTACGACATGATCGGGTAGCCGTTGTTGATACCGTTGTCTTCCTTGAAGGCGTCGCCAAGGAGCGTGATCATGTTCGCGGACTGCATCTCGGTCTGGGTGACCGGAGTGCCGTCGGAAGAGGCGGAGAATTGCGAAGTGGAACTCAACACTTGCGTGTAGGAATAGCAGTTTGTGAAGTTGCCGCCGTGGGCCGCGACACCGCCATAGTTCGTGCCGTAAGCGTAAAGGGTACCTGCAAAGTAGAAATTGGTCGTGTAGGAACGCTCGGCGTTGCCCGACATACCGCCGGGATAGTAGCCCGTGATGCTGCCGGTGACACCGCAATTCTGAATGTACGTACTGCCATTGTTCGGATAGGTGGCGCCGAAGATGCCGCCGATGTTGTTGCTGCCACTGGTGTTCTCACCCACGATGCGGGCGTTGATGACCAGACAGTAGCGGACATAGACCGAGGAACTGCCTCTCGAATAACCGGCGATGCAGCCCATCATACCCCGGGATTTCAGCACCGGGTTGACCATCACCAAGGAGTCGATGGTGCAGGGGTTCTCCAACGCGCAGAAAAGGCCTGCGTGGAAAGTGCTCCCCTTGTCGCAGTAGAGGTTGTAGATGGCATGGCCGTGACCGTTGAAGTTACCCTTGAAGGCGTTGCCAGTACTCGGCGACTCGCTCGTCGGGGAACCGCCGCCGATGGGCGTCCAGTTGTTGGTGCTGTCACCCGTGTTGTTGAGCCAGATGTCATTCGTCAGGTTCAGCGACACCCCGTTGAAAGAGGTGCCGGTGTTCACCAACTGTGCCAATCCGGCCAACTGCTCCGGCGTAGAGATGTCGAAGCTGGTCTGGGAGGCGTCATACCACGTGACGTCCGCGGTGCCGTTCCAAACCGTCTGTGCCGACAGCGGCGCGGCGGCAAAGCCGAGCGTCAACACCGCCAGCAGAATGCATAGTGCTTTTTTCATAATTGTTTTGATTGATGTTTGACTTAAGATTATTATTTGTTATTTGTTATTTCGATTCTACAATGCCCTTCATTTGATTTTAAAGTCCGCAAATATACTACTTTACGGGCGTGCTGTCAGACAAAGTTATGAACAACTTACGAACATAAGCTACTCGGTGATGTGGATTTAGGGATTTATGATCACTGGAGTAGAAGGGTATAGTTCAAAAAGTACTGATTTGGTGATATACTATGTTACAACAAACGTTTTTTCCCTTGCTTGTTGGCAAGGGAAAAAACGTGCAAAGATAAAATGTGTTCTACTATTTTAGGCGTTGGTATAGCGTCACTCCCCTACTCTTTCTCCTTCACGCAGCGCACGCTGTATCCGAGTCCGGTGTGCGTCTCCTTCTTGATCAGGGAGTCGCAGTCGTGGTGGATCTCATAGACGTAGGTCTTCACTTCGCCGTGGACCACCTCCGTGGAGAGGAAGTAACTTTCGGACATCAGGCCTTCGAAGCGTTGCAGCGCACCGTTCCACCAGCCTGCGGGCAGCCAGGTGAAGCCGGTGGAGTTGTCGCCGCCGCCGTCCGTCCAGTAGAGCGGGGACTTCAGCGCCTCGGCGCCGTGCAGGTTCAGCTCCTCGTACTTCTCCGGGGTCGGCAGGTACCAGCCCTCGGGACAGATGCCGCGGATATGGCCGTGCTCGTTCACCGTGCTGTCGCCGACGCCGGCCTCAGCGCAGTAGAGCTTGCCGAAGATGGCCACGTTCTCGTCTGCATTCGGATAGTTGGGGCTCACGTACTCGTACACGCACGGGATCGGGTCGTCGCAGTTGCCGGTGATCTCGCACTCGTGGGCGTCGCCATAGCAGTTGGAGATGAGGTTGGTCTGCGTCCAGCAGTCGCAGTCGATACGTACGCCGTGATAGACGTTGCCTTCGCAGTCGATGGCGTCGGGACACTTCGGGAAGACCACGATGACCTTCTGCTGACAGGAGACGGAGTAGCCGCACACTTGGTCGGTGGCTGTCCAGGTGATGATGGTTTCACCCTCTTGGTAGAGGTTGTCGGCGGGAATCTCGTTGGAGATGACCATTGGCCAGTCTTCCGGTGCGTTGATGGTCGGTGTGCCGATTTGCTCCGGATAGATCTCCATCACGCAGTCGCCGTAGGCGAGGGTGTCGTACACGTCAGGCGGGCAGATGATGCTGACCTCAGGGGATTCGGTCCAGGTGTAGGTAATCTGCACCGGTTCGGCTGAGATATTGCAGTCGTTGGTGTAGGTAGCCGTATAGGTGATGGAGTGCGAGTAGTCGGTCACCGTCTCCGCGCTCGCGGTCACCGTGGCTGTCGCGCTGCTGTTGCAGTCGTCTATCACGGTAAAGTCGGCCGGAGTCGGCGGTGCGACGGTCGCATCGCAGCCCAACGTCTGATCGGTCAGGTCGGTCGTGATGACCGGTTGCTCGCTTTCCGTCCAATAGTAGGTGACGGTCAGCGCTTCTGCCGGATTGTCACAACCGTCGGTGTAGTTGGCTGTCCAGCTCTGGGACTTCTCGCAGCCGTCGCCAATCTTGCCCGTCGTGGTGACATACTCCGCAGGCAGGATAAAGGCACCCTCGCAATTATCCGTGACGGTGAATGTCGGGGTCACGATGGTCGGGTTGCAGCCCTTATGGTCGCTGACGGCCTCCGTATGGATGACCGGAGCTTCCGCATCTTCCGTCCAAGTGTAGGTCACGCTGACATCCGTTGCCGGATTGCCGCACGGGTCGGTGTAGTGTGCCGTCCAAGTCTGGCTGCGACCACAGGCACTGGTATTCACCACGCCACCGTCGATGATGCTGTCAGAAGGCAAGGTGAAGACGCCCGCGCAGTTGTCATTGACCTTGAAGGTTGGGGCGGTGATTGTCGGGTTGCAGGCGCCATCAGGATTGTGGTTGGCGGTGACGAGGATAGTGGGAGGTGTGTTGTCAACGGTCCACGTGCGGGTGATGGTGACGGGTTCCGCAGCCAGGCTGCAGGAGCCCGTGTAGCTCGCCGTCCACACCTTCGTGTGCGTGCAGCCGTTTGTGGTCTCGTCGCTGCTGAGTGTCACCTGCGGGTTGTTCGCGCAGCCGTCAACAACCGTGAAGTCTTCCACCGTCGGGGCCGTCGGGAGCTCGCAGCCGAGGTTATCCTCCAACGCCAGCTCCGTGCTGATGCTCGGCGTCTGTCCCTCCTTCCAGGTGTAGGTGATCTCCTTAGTGGCGCTCAGGCCGCAGGCGCCGCCGTAGGTGGCCGTCCAGGTGCGTGTCTTGGTGCAGCCTTCGCCGTCCTGCACGTCGCTGGCGTTGACGGTTGCCCTCGCGGAGGCGTTGCAGTCGTCACTGACGGTGAACGTCGGAGCGGCGAGCTGGCTTGCCGTCGGGTTGCAGCCCAAGTCCACGAATGTCGGGGGCATAATCATTCCCGGATTGCAGGCGCCCTCAGGATCGCTGTTCGTCGCCACCTGGATCTCTGGTTTCCCGGTGTCTTCCACTTTCACCTCCCCATACGCCTCAGCAACACATCCTTTCCCGTCCGTCACTCTCACCGTATCCTTATATACAGCATTGCAATTGCCTGCCGGAATGTTCAAGAGAGCCGTGTCCGACAGCTGGTCGGCGGACTTGATGGTGGATGCCGGGATCAGGTCGCCGCGCCACTCGTATGTGTAATCCGAAACAGTAGGCGATGTCACCTCTGCCGTGAGTTTCAACGTTCCGATGTTAGGACATATCCCATCCTGCGAAGCCAGCTGAACCTCCGGATTCGCATTCACCTTCACCCCCACCGTGTCGCTCACCGCACATCCCGACGAGTGCGTCGCTGTCACCACGTAACGTGCGTCCGTGCTGGCCGGGACCGTCAGCTCGCCACTTGCCGGATCATAATGCGTAGGAGTCTCTGAATCCGTTGAGACCGCGGTGCCGTCAACATCCGTCCACGTGACCACACATGGGGTGATGTTGTCCCGAATCAACACATGATTCAAATAAAAAGCCTGCTCTGCATAAGTGTATGGTTCACCCTGACCGTCATCCTGTATCTCATTGATGGATCTGATTGTGATGGTGGAATTCGCGGTGGCGGCATTGAAATGGAAAACATAGTTCGTGTAATGGTCATCCACGCTGCCGGTCTTGTAACTCGGCACCGTCACCGCCTGAGTCTGGGTTTGGGTATCGTCATTCACCATCACCTCAACCCGTGTCGGAACCATTGAAGCAGGTGCTGTATTTGCACCCCTTCCCCACCCCTTCATACTGAGTGTGAGAGTAAACGGCTGCGAAAGATCTATCACGTTGGTTGTTATTTCGCCATAAGTACGTGGGTCATTCCTCTTGCCAAGACGAACAGCATTACCACCGGTAACACCGTAGGCGGCCACCGCCGATTCAAACAGAGGAGCCTCAACCGTAATATTGTCAATTGTCGTACCATCCCCAGATGTAACTCCGCTGAAATTCTCCTCGTAGAGAAGTCCCCCGCAGTTATCCACCGTCGGGGTGAACGTCGCCACCCCACCCATACACACTTCCGCCTGTTCAGGCGTCACCGTGAGCTCTGGGATCGGTTTCACCGTCACGCGCATCGTCACCGCGCTATCACAACCGTTCGCAATGGTATAGTGCTTCGTGTAACTGCCCGTCACTGTATAGGTGTCGCCATCCCATTCTAATGAACCGCAAACAGTGGTGTCTATAATAATATTGTACTTCGGATAAACCGTCAGTTTCAACGTGTCCACACTCGGGCAGCCCGCGGCGTTCGTGTAATTTCTCGTGTAAACACCTGATTCTGTATAAGTCACCCCCCACCATTTATACTCGCCACACGCATCCGGACGCGTCACCACGTTATGCGAACTCGGATTTATCTGCAGACGCAACGTCACCAAACTGTCGCAGCCGCATACGTTTTGGAACAAATGCGTGGGTGCCGTGGTTGGGGTCTCCGTGTATTCCGTACCATACCACGTGAAACTGTCGCAGGCAACAGCCATAGTGTCCGCCGTGCTGGAGGTCGTCCAGTGATAGGTCACCACCACGTCCTCGGCTTCGTGACACTCATTCTCGTAGGTGACCACCCACGACAAGGAATGACGACATCCCATCACGCTTTCCTGCTCCTCCCTAATCGTCACTTGGGCACCGCTGTTGCAGTGATCATGCACTATAAAATCCGCCTGTGTAGGTCTGCTGATCTCAGTAGGGTCACAGTCTACAATAACACTATCCCTAGGCAGCAAGGACTCAATTTCCGGCACTTCGGACTCCACATGTACGGTGGTGCTGGCCGTCGCCTTACAACCATTCTCATCTGACACTGTCACTGTCACGGGATACATCGTGCTGCACGATGTGGCCTCGTTCGGAATCAGGATGGTGACCGTCTGCGAATGCTGGGTGGAGGTCACAAAATCAGCATATCCCGTCCAACTGTAGGAAAGGATGCCGCTGCCCTCATAGGACACCTCCGCCGGAATGTCTGTCGTGCCGACATTGTTACAGACCGTCTGTTCTGACAAGGTCACTTGGGGACTTTTGTAGATGGTCAGGTCCAATGTCACCAGACTGTCGCAGCCGACGGCATTGGTAAGCATCCAGGTCGCCGTGTTATTGCTCTCGGTGTAGGTATGCCCGTCAATCCACGTGTAACTGTCGCATGCAGACTTTACATCCGTTCCCGAGGTGGCGGCTTTCACCGTCAGAGTCAATTTGTATATGCTGTCACAGCCAGCCTTGGTCTCGAGGCTGTCCCAGTAGATGTATGTACCTGCCTCCGTGGGAATCTGCAGGGTTCTGTGTTTTTCCCATACGTACCCATTCCCATCGTTACACACCTCATCGCTTTCCTCAAACAGATAGGTCTCATGGTAATAGAGGTACAGATAGGCGGTCAACGGAATCTGTTGGGTGACACCGCCCTCCGTGTATTCAATCGTATCGTGGTGCTCGTACAGACCCGGAGTGGTACCAAAATAGAACGTGGTGTCATATTCAAAATCTCTCGCATAACCGGCCCCGAGCGCGAAGATGGTGTCAAAACGATACTGTTCGCCTTCCTTGAAAGGACAGATGGTATCTTTGGCAACATAGTCGCAATTGTCGATAATCCAAAGTTTGTGAGTGACAATACTGTCGCAACCGAAGTCGGCATGCAAAGTATCCCGATAGATGTAGGGTTCGGGACGCGCCTCCATCGTACTCACTTGAATGGTTCGGGTGATATTCCGATTCCTGTAGTTGTCGTGAAGAGTCCAGGAGTATCTACCGGCACTTTTGCAGACGATATCCGAAATGGTGTCCTTGTCGTACTTTTCGTGGACCAAGACGGTGCCGGTGAGCTGGAACTTTTGGCTGCCGTATTCCACCGTGGCCGTATAGGTGGTGGTCACCGACGGACTGGCATACATCACGTTGTTGGTGTCGCCGTTTGCCGCCAACGAATCCCAATAGACGAACGCCTCCCCAAGGTTGAAGTCACGCACAGGACGGAGTCTGTACGTTGATGTAGTCGGAGACTGATTTGTCATTTGTCCCGACGGGTAGCTCATACAGGCTATGCGGGATGAATTATTCTCTTTTGAACTTGACCAGTAAGTTCCAGAGGTACCAGGAGAGGTGTTGCTGATATTTCCACCGTGGGCATTCACCGAATCACGGATGATGGGAAACAAGGCGTACCACTCCCGGAGCTGAATGGCATCGGGGATATACCAGCCGTTGTAAAAGTTGTATTCGTCGCTCTCCGCCAACGCCTGTGCGATAGCGGACCCGTGTTCCAACAGCCTTCTGGTGTTCTCATACCCTATCGACGGCCACTCCTCACTGCTTACAGCATAGGTGGTTGCCCAACCGATGTCATCACTACCGCCACAGGTGGAGCCTCCCATATTCTGAAGGAAAGCCGTACTAGTGGTAGGCAGCATCGAAAGTCCATTGACATTGAAATCCTTTACCGCCACTACCCAGCCGGTGTAGGGGTTGTCGGAGTTCACATGACAGACCACACCTTTCGAACCGTCGCGGAATTGGATGATGTCGCCGACTTTGACCAACCGCTCCGACTGCTCACCAGAGGGGTCCATCTGCGCAAAGACCGCTCGTCCATGGAACGCCAGCATCCCACACAACAAAAACGCAATGACCAGCCAGCGTTGTCCCATTATCTTTGTATTAACCATTTTCAACTTTACTTTTCTCCTATATATCTTACTCATCTGCATACCGTTTAACTTGAAACCTAATAGGCAAAAATCGCTCGAACAGTTTTGGGAACTCGCGAATAATTTGAAGCAGAGGGGTCCCCATTCTTTTTGTGGCTACGAAGTTGTCCCTTTTGGTTCAGATGGCCGACCCATACAGAATTAAATTCTGTAGAGGTCCAATATCCCGTATCGCAAAATATCCCGTCAAACGGCACCGTGGCGGAATACTCAGAGCCGCTCGACTCCAAATATTGCCCGATTATATGCAACGTGTTGTTTACTGTCAGACGTTCCGCGAAATAAAGACTAAGTTCACCAGTGGAGGGCATGTACCAGTCGGGATAGGCCAGATGAACGTCCCCTGTGCTTTGGGTGGTATGATCGTAGTAGTGGCAGTAGTATGCCGCAGGCGCCTTCTCCTCCCCACCCTTAGATCTAGCTGATTCTAATATGTTCACCGTGTTGGTTTTCCCTATCATATCGAATGCGGAGGCATAGAGGGCATTGTTGCCTGGCTGTGCATCAGAGTTTGACGACAGCCGGTGACCGTTCGTGATTGTATTGTCGGTGGACCATTTACAGGCAGTATCGTATGCATCCACCAGCGCCATGGCCAGACCGTGCGCGTTGTCGGCAGGGTCCACGAAGAAGACCACCCCCATGGGGATGAGGCCTTCGTCATTCGCATGGAGCAGGAAAGAGTCGGGGCGGAGTATCTCGGTTTGGGTGTAGCTTCCCGATTCAGACTGCACCACCCGCTGGCATACCACATCGCCAACAAGCGAGGGAATATCGAAACTGCTCACGATGTTCGGAGTTTGCACCTGCACATACAGTTGCGTCGTTTCTCCGATGCAAATCTCGTTGTCGGAGGTATCGACTTGCAGCACAATGAGGTTGAGTCTGTCGAGACTGTCACATCCGGTGACAGAACTTGTGGAAGACACCGCAAAGGTGTATTGTCCTGTTTCGGTGTAGGTTTCGCCGTGCCACTGGTAGCCGCCATCCACACTAGTGATCACCACGGTGGTGTCGGAACGTACCGGCGGCTGGTTCACTACCAAGGTGTAGATGGTCACCGAGTCACACCCCTTCACGCTGGTCGTCGTGTCCGTGAACGTACGCGTTCCGGGAGTCTGCACCAACGTGTTGAGCAACTCCTGCGACACCAGGTTCTCCCAACCGTCAAATGAGGGTGTGAAGGGATCGGTCGTCTGGCAGAGTTGGTCAGTGTAACGCACCTGATTGTAAGGGTAAACATCGGCGATAGCCATGCCGGGGGCAGGGCTCACCACCGCGTCCCATCCGGATGCGGAGAGGGGACCGGGAACAAACTGTACCGTTAGCGTATTTCCTGCGGAAACGATGATCTCTGGCACATCGCTTCCATAGGTAAAGGTGTAGAGCAGCGAATCCACGACTTTCTGCTCACCCGTGAAGATGCGCAAATAGGAGGCCTTCGACAGACTCAAGGAGTCGAAGTGGATGGCCACGGGACGGTTGTCCTCCGAAACGAACACCTGCGTCAGGGCGGAGGTTCCTGTAGGATAGTCCGCGTCAGGGCCGCCTGGGTCGAAGAAGCGGATGGCGTCAGCGCAGTACATCGAAGTGGTAGTCCCGTTGCTCATCGACATCGAGTTGGTGGTGATGCCGTTCAGCGAAGGACAGATGCCGTCCTGGTTTATGCTGACATACAGGATGGTACGGTGCGTAAGACCGGCAGTATCATAATACGAATAACCATCCTCAATGATAGTGTCCGTCAGCAGATGCGTCATCTCATAATCGGCATACCAACGCACATTGGTCGGGAAATCGGAGCTTACAGGATGTCCCTCCAACTGCAGTGTGGCGGTAAGATGGCCGGTGCCCAGGTAGCAGACCGTGTCGTGTGTGGTGATGATGTTGCAGGGGGTGATTGCATCGGTACGCATTCCCAGCGTCACCGTGTCACCCGGATCAGCATGATTATAGTCACAGCCGTCATCCAATTCATCTACCATACTTATAGGATAGATTTTGGACTCAATGGTCGGGGTAAACGTGAGATGGGCAGTGTCGCCGCTCGGGATGCTGTTAAAGGTCCAAGTCTGGACACCGAAGCGATTTTCCACTGCCACCGTGAAGGTAACAGGGATACCCGCTGCGGTCGTGTCTCCGGAAGTGGGCACGAAGGAGAGTTCCACCTCCTCGCCCGGACAGACCGTCCCCATGGGCAGGACTGTAACATGCGGGGAGGGTCTCACGCCAAGATAGATGCTGTCGGATATCTCACCATCGCAACCTGTGCCGATAATATGCACTTTATAGTAGCCCGACTCGCCGCCACGAGGAATGAATATGTAGGGGTCGGATATCGTCGTGTCAAACCCGTTGGGACCCGTCCATCGGTATTCGAAAGCACCGGACGCCTGCAGCGTGTGAATCTGGATTGTCGCGCCTTCGCAGGTGGTGTCCACCTTCAAACCATTGTCAAACCAGGTTTTCTGCAAATCAGACAACACTTGCGGATAGAAATTGATCTGGAAAAAGGAGCCGCAAGCATCCTTCACAAGGCAGGAAAGCTCGCTTTGCGGCGACAGCATCACACCAGCATTCTCAAATACGCTGTCATGAATCACGAAAACCGTATCGGAAGGCAACGTGTCGCTCTTTAGCATGACACCGCCCAAGTCCTTTTGAGAGTAGAGGGCATAGTAGTATGGCGAAGTGCCCCCCTTACCTCTCACAAAAGCATTGCCGTAGTGTGAATTCTCATCACAGAGCAGCACCAAGGCATAATCAAACGTCACCGCATTGCCATCGTAATAGATCGTGTCAAACTTTTCATAATCTTCGCAAAGTTCCTGCCCCTGAGCGTCAGGATAGACCCGTAAGACATAACGGCCGGGCATAGAGATGCGGATACTCGTGGTATCATTGAGCTTGTATCTCACATTTGCGTCTGGATCATAGCTGCCGGGCGGTCCTTCGACAATTTCGTAATAGGTGATCAGCGAATCGATGTGCTCGTATTCATCACCAGTATGCGGGTCATGGTTGAAGGCTCTCCTCACCACCTGTCCCTGCATACATTTGATGTATTGGTCAGAACACTCGGTAAACAACTCGAACGCCGGTTCCTCCAACTGTTCCGTGCTGTAAATGTCGGGGAACGCAATGTCCTTGTTCACATAATATTCCCCACAGTTGGTCTTGATGTAAAAACGGTAGGGACCGGAGGACAGACAGTAAGCCGACAGGGCGAAGCGCCGGCCGTTGTAATCGCCCGACAACTCTATCGGGCTGTCGAAATTGTAAGGTTGGAAATCCCAGTGCTGCGAGGAGCCGCTGTATCCCGCCGTGAAATTGTAGAAGTTGTTTTGCGGACTCTGTAACAGCTCCACATAGACGGTGTCCAAATCAAACTCCGAGCTGTTAATCTCGCTCAATGTGATGGTACGCGGAATATTGCAACAATGATCCGATCCACTGGTGCTGATTCCCCAAGACGGTTCCTCCTCCTTCACACGAACATCGAAGCGGAGGAGGTCGATAGTCTCATACAGCTGGCATCCTTTGGAGTCCACCAACACCCTTTTGATGTTTTTGCTGAACGACAGGTTTTCAGAGTGATAAAAGGTGTCTGCTTCCGCGTATGTTATCTGTGAAGGAGCCGCAATGCTCTGACTCTCGCTCAAAAGCGTGTCAATCTTGATTGTGTCACCGCTTTCAACGTCAATGTAATACCAATAAACGGGGAAAGTGAAATGGTAGCGGCGGTAGATGTTGTCGTCGTTAGTTGAGTTTGTGGAGTAGTTCGGTTCGTAGCTGTGATATTGCACGGAATGGTACTCTCGGTGCGAATACCAGGTGCGGTTACAGGAATCCAGCGTTTGGACGCTGTCGACCATATAGTCCGACAACTTGTCGAAATAGTCGTGGTTGGGGAGTCTGTAGTAAAATGTGTCTTTCGCCATAACTGTGTCACATTCAGGCATCTCGAACTTGTACTCGAAGACAAGGTCCTGGTCAATGATATCACAGTAGTTCATACCCTCCAGAGTGTCATAAAAGACAGTCGTCACCTGGATGGGGGCGGGATAAGGCTGCCAAGGCGGGGTCTGGGTATTTTCCCCTTCGGCGACATAAATACGGTAATACATGTATTCTGCCAGCGAATCCAGATAGGAATTGTAGTTGTTGTCAAGCTCAACTTTGATTTTCACCACATTGGAGTCGTAAGGGTCACCCGAAGAGGCGAACACTCCTACTCCTTTGGGCGTGGGAACCTCTACAATATCGACCATCGCACCCACTCGGGGCAAACCTGAGTGACAGCCATCCACCAGATAGAAATCCCAGTCTCCGCCAGGGAGGCTGTCAATGGTATAGTAATACTTGTAGTCGTAACGCATTGAGTCAGTACCGTCATACTGGTATGTGTAGAACGTGTCCACCCGATAGATGCTGTCTGGATTGCCGTGCGGACTGATTGTCACGACGTACGGAAAAGCCCCGTATTCTATCTTCATCTGGACGCGCCCGGAGGGTTTGCACTCAAGGGTGGGCAGGTTTCCCAAAGAGTTGGGTTTGAATGACAGCACAGACATGGCGGCTGCCTGAGGCATGGCATAGTTGGTGCCGACGGTCAGCACGGTGTTGGTATCAACATATTGATAGGTCAGCATTCCTTCAACGTATTCCTCGAGAATGCCCTCCACGCCGACGAGGTATGTGCCGTAGTCAAGGGTCAGCGTGTCCCATCCGCCCTTGTAATAGGAGCTGTGTCGCCTGGTTGTGTCCAATGGTGGCTGAGAACGGTAAATGCGGACCTGTTCCAAACCATTCTCACGTAGTGTTGTGGTGTCCAGCGGTGTGTCAGGATGTTCCTTGTCCACCACCGCATACAGCACTTTGGCGTTGTTGAAGCAGGTGGCCGGTATCGTCTGGAACTGCACCTCGTACTGGGACACATACTCCGACCAGTTGTTGTCAGCCCCTCCGGAGCTCGATACATTCTGCGCCCAAACAGGAGTCATCCCGCAAATCAAAAGCAAACTCAGCGTCCATTTCCTCAAATATTCACTCATTCTTAGATTATACACTTTCTCAATATTATTTTTACATTTCCCAAGATGCGGACTAACAAACAGACGTTCATTTCGCACGTATTTAGCATAACACGCGCGTATCACATATATCATATTAGCTTCTAAAAAACACATCAATTTGTTAGTTCACAAACAATTACAAAGACACAACGACCCTAATGGCCTCAATACTACAAAATCCGCGAAAGTACACATTTTGATTACACCCACACCCTTTTCATACAAAAAAAGATTTAGCAAGTTTTTATTAAAAAAACATACTAAAAAAATCGCATAAAAGGGCGGGCGCAATGTCATGGAAAAAAATTTTCGACAGTGTTGCGTATATCCAAAAAAAGTGTATTTTTGCCGCGTCTTTTTGAGACACCAAATGGCGGTTGTAGCTCAGTTGGTTAGAGTACCGGATTGTGGTTCCGTGGGTCGTCGGTTCGAATCCGACCTGCCGCCCGAAAGTCTTACAAGGCAACAGAAGTCAGCGGATAGATGTCCGCTGACTTTTTTTGTGCTTGCCAGAAGTACGCTGCGCGTAATAAATAGTTGGATACGCTGCGCGTATTAATTGGGTGTGCTGCGCGCATTGGAAGGGGTGCGCTGCGCGCAGAAATCTGGGAAAATCTGATTAGAAAATCAGAGAAAATCTGGTTGGCAAGTACACTGGCGAGATGGGGATTCCGTTTTGCAGGCCTTCTCTTGCGAGTCAACGCTTGGCCGTTTCGGTTTGTCACGCTCTTGCGAGTTACAGCATCGGTTTTTTGGCAAAACGGAATGGAGGTGCGTTTATCGTTAATCACTGCATCATCGACAACCCACACGCCATCGATGTGCCGCATTATCGGCAACCCGCGCATCTACGAAAGCGGCAGCTCCATTCCGTTTGGACGGCAACCGCACCCCCTCACCCGCAAGAGAGCGCAGTAACAACCACGGCGCACCGTGACTCGCAAGGGCAGGCGCTCCAAACGGAACCCCTCACCCGCCAGTGTGCGCATCATCGAAAGTGCCACTCTACCGTTGACCTGCGCACTGGCGAGATGGGGGGTTCCGTTTTGCAGGCCTTCTCTTGCGAGTCAACGCTTGGCCGTTTCGGTTTGTCATACTCTTGCGAGTTACAGCATCGGTTTTTGGGCAAAACGGAATGGAGATGCGTTTGTCGGTAATCCGTACCTAGCGAATCTTTGTTATTAAAAAAATGTATCTTTGCCGAAAATAAAATATTATAAAATGAGACCAGGATACACCTACATCATGACCAACAAATGGAACACCGTGCTGTACACCGGATGCACTTCGGATATCGTCAAACGGGTAAAAGAGCACAAACAGCACAAGTACAAGGGATCGTTCACGGACAAGTACAACTGTGAGAAGTGTGTCTATTACGAGGTGCTGCCGGATTATATATCCGCCATACACAGGGAGAATCGGATAAAAAACATGCGGCGTGCAGAGAAGATAGCGCTCATCAACTCCGCGAACCCAGAATGGAGGGAGCTTGTTGCCGAGAACGGAGCATCTTCTGCGCCTCCCAACCAAGCACTTAAACCGTACTAGAGCACGACTTGAACAGTAGCAGGCAAGTAGTAGGCAAGCTCATTGGCTTGCCTACTACTTGCCTACTACTTGCCTACTACTTGCCTACTACTTGCCTGCTACTTGCCTACTACTTGCCTACTACTTGCCAACCCCTTGCCTACCCCTTGCCTACCCCTTGCCAAAACCCAGCGGAGGAGGTGCGGGTCTGGCACGGGAAACGGAGGAAATCGACGAACCGGAAGACGGACACACAAGCCCATTATATATAATATAGTATACAAGTAAAACACAAAGCTTTAGCATTCAACAGTTTACGATTTCAGGAAAAATATTTCCATCCATGTTGCGGGAATCAAAAAAAAGTGTATTTTTGCAGCCTCAAATTTTAGGTGAAAGTAACAGAAGAAAAAAAACGATAAGGCAATGAAAAACGAGTTGATTCAATACGTTGAGGATAATTTCATCACGACTCAGGAGTTCCCGAAGTTCAAGGCTGGCGACACCGTGAACGTGTCCTACAGAATTGTCGAGGGTTCCAAAGAGCGTATCCAGCAATTCCAGGGCGTGGTCCTGCAAATCAAGGGCAGCGGCGTGAACAAGACCTTCACCGTCCGCAAGATCTCCGGCGGCATCGGCGTCGAGAGAGTGTTCCCCTTCACCACCCCCATGATTTCCGACATCAAGGTCGTGAAACGCGGCGTCGTCCGCAGAGCGAGAATTTACTATCTCCGTAATTTGACGGGTAAGAAAGCCCGTATCAAAGAGCGCAGAGGGTAATCATAATGTAAAGATTTTAATGGTTAATGAGAAAAGGACGGTTTCGGCCGTCCTTTTTTCGTTTGGGGTATTCGAATTTTGTGTACCTTTGCAGCCTCGAAAAAAAACGGCTGAATTATGGCATTGATCCAATCGATGGAGGCGACAGGCGCGAAGCTTTTCAAGTACCGGGGACAGATCCCGGTGCTCATCTTCGTGCTCGCCATGCCGCTTATGTGGTTCACTAACAGCAACATATACGTCTGGGAGACGTGGGGTTCCCCCCTGATGGTCGTCTGCACCGTCTGCGCCGCCGTGCTCACCCTCGCCGGCCTCGCCCTGCGCGCCTACACGGTCTGCACGACCCCCAAGGGCACCTCCGGCCGCAACACCGCCCGGCAGGTCGCCGACCATCTCAACACCAAAGGCATCTACTCCGTGGTGCGCCACCCGCTCTACCTCGCCAACTACCTCATCTGGGCCGGACTGCTCGTCTTCACAATGAACATCTGCGTCTTCCTCGTCGTCTCACTCGTCTATTGGATCTACTACGAGCGCATCATGATGGCCGAAGAGGCGTTCCTGCGCTCGAAATACGGCGACGAGTTCGAGGAGTGGGCCGCCCGGGTGCCCGCGTTCCTCCCGAAATGGTCCCTCTACGAAGGCGGCATGCTCCAGTTCTCCTGGAAAACCTTCATCCGCCGCGAATACGCCACCCTGATGTCCGTACTCGTCTCCTACACCGTCGTGGACTACCTCCTCTTCCACCTGATCATAGTCCGCAACTGCCCCGGCGACTGCTGCCTCACCGGAGAACGCCCCATGCTTTGGATCACCCTCGCCTACACCGTCCTCGCCCTCCTCATCAAACTCATCAAGCACAAAACCCACTGGCTCGACGCCACCCCCGACAGAGATTGATTTATCTTAAACCTTAAACCCTAAACCTTAAACCAATATGAACATCACCCACATCGAACATCTCGGCATTGCCGTGAAAAGTCTGGAAACCGCCATCCCGTATTACGAGAACATCCTCGGGATGAAATGCTACAACATCGAAGAGGTCGCCGACCAGAAGGTCAAGACCGCCTTCTTCAAGGTCGGACAGACCAAGATCGAGCTCCTGGAGCCGACGAGCCCGGAGAGCACCATCGCCAAGTTCATCGAGAACCGCGGCGAGGGCATCCACCACATCGCCTTCGCGGTGCCCGACACCAACGAGGCCCTCAACGAGCTGGCATCCAAAGAGGTGCGCCTCATCGACAAGTGCGCCCGTCCCGGCGCCGAACAGCTGATGATCGGCTTCGCCCACCCGAAGGCCACCGGCGGCGTCCTCACCGAGTTCTGCTGCCCGAAGTAATATCTGGCTGTCGGCTATTGGCTGTTGGCAATTCGCTAATGGCCAATATCCAACGGCCAATAGCTAATAGCTAAAAACATGCTAAAAGACAAAACTTTCTGGAAAATCCACCTCAAATGGGGCATCATCGCGGGCTTGATGCTGGCGGGCATCGAGATCTTGAAGATGCTGGCCCGCCAAGTCGATTACCAATCGGCGCAGCTGCTCGACCTGGCGATGATCATCGGCTTCATCCTCGTGCTCCACTTCGGCGTGAAGGAGTTCAAGGAGGTCTATCCCGCACGACTCACGTTCGCCAAGGCCTTCCTCAGCTGCATCGTGATTTCCTTCATCGGCGCGGTGCTGCTGTTCGGCTACGACATGCTGCACTACTCCGTCATCGAGAAGGACGGACTGCAGAAGAAGTACACCGTCGCCCTGGAGAAGTACCGGCAGAACCTGGCCAAGGACACGCTGACGGCCACCGAGCTGAACACCTACACCGATGCGGCCGCCGCCATCCTGAACGAACGGAAGGAGGAGTTGCTTAACGGCGCGACCATCGCAAAGGATAGCGACCTGCCCGCCGATTCGCTCCGGCAAGAGCTGCGCGACGAGATCAACAGCGGCACGCTGCTCGTCCAGCAGTACTACGTCGGGAAGCTCTGCT
>Ga0247610_10001955_pt1 | contig 24561 bp, 22 predicted proteins | sample 174DNAGHGhighgp2_FD_193483 | JGI IMG/M metagenome (GOLD analysis project Ga0247610, IMG submission 193483) | Sheep rumen microbial communities from Palmerston North, Manawatu-Wanganui, New Zealand - 1742 DNA GHGhigh gp2 | ecosystem: Host-associated > Mammals > Digestive system > Stomach > Rumen...
TAATATTCAAAAAATTGATATTTTATAAGCTTTTTTAGTCGAAAAATTTTGCTTTCAAATACTACATTTATGTAGTATAATTATCTTGTATTTTTTTGGAGGACATATATATGAGCGGATTTTTCGGAGTAACATCTAAAAAAGATTGTGTATTCGATCTATTCTTTGGAGTAGATTATCACTCACATTTAGGAACAAGACGTGGCGGTATGGCAGTTCTTGGTGAAAATGGATTCAATAGAGCAATTCACAATATTGAAAATTCACCATTTAGAACTAAATTTGAACGTGATGTTTTAGAAATGAAGGGAAATACAGGTATTGGTTGTATTTCTGATTACGAGCCTCAACCTTTAATTGTAAAATCTCATCATGGTACATATGCGATTATTACAGTAGGTAAAATAAATAATATTGATGAACTTGAAGTTAAATTAGTAGAAAATGGTACATCTCATTTCTTAGAGATGAGTGGTGGAGATATAAATCCAACAGAGCTTGCAGCATCTATTATTAATCAAAAGGACAATTTAATTGATGGATTAAAATATGTTCAAGAAATGGTAGATGGTTCATTAACAGTATTACTAATGAATGAAAAGGGCTTATACATATCTAGAGATAAATATGGTAGAACTCCTGCAGTTATTGGTAAGAAAAGTGATGGAAGCTATTGTGTTGCATTTGAATCATTTGCATACCTAAATTTAGGATATAAGGATTATAGAGAATTAGGACCTGGTGAAATTGATTTCGTATCAGCATACGAAGGTGTAAAAATGCTTGTCGCTCCAGGATTAAAGATGAGAATTTGTACTTTCCTATGGGTATATTATGGATATCCTTCATCAGCATATGAAGGCTTATCTGTTGAAAAGATGAGATATAATTGTGGTAGATATATTGCAATGCGTGATAAAGAAAAGCCAGATACAGTTGCTGGTGTACCTGATTCAGGTATTGCACATGCAATTGGTTATTCAAATCAAAGTGGTATTCCATTCTCTCGTCCATTTATTAAATATACACCAACATGGCCAAGAAGCTTTATGCCAACAATGCAATCAAAGAGAAATCTAATTGCTAAAATGAAATTAATACCAGTTCATGATTTAATTGAAAATAAAAAGCTTTTATTAATTGATGACTCAATTGTTCGTGGTACTCAAATGAGAGAAACTACTGAATTCTTATATCAAAGTGGAGCTAAAGAGGTACATATTAGATCTGCATGTCCTCCACTTTTATATGGATGTAAATATTTAAATTTCAGCCGTTCTAATTCTGAAATGGAGCTTATTACAAGAAAGGTTATTCAAAATCTAGAAGGTAATCAAGATCCTGAAACTATTAAATCTTATATTGACCCAGATGGAGATAAATATAAGAGAATGGTAGAAGAAATTAGAAAAGAATTAAATTTCACATCACTTCAATTTAATCGTCTAGATGACTTAAAGAAAGCATGTGAAATTGATGAAGATAAGCTATGTACTTATTGCTGGGATGGTAAAGAATAAGATTTTAAAAGAGACTGACTTGTCAGTCTTTTTTGTTTATTATAGAAATAATTTTTTTATTATGTTATAATATTCTTACTAAAGAATCGATTTATTTTTAATAGAAAGGGTTTGATAACCATGATTTTCAAGGATTTATGTAGAGGATTACATAATTATGCCTGTGTTATTTCTGTGGAGAAAAAAGATGATGGCTATGGTGAAATAAGAATAGTAGATGGTAACGATAAATATTTAGAATCATTTAATTATGGTGATACCAAAAAAGAATTTATCCCTAATTCAATTTATACGGATTTAATTGAAAAAAATCTTAATTTTGAGAATTATTGTTATAGAGCTGCCATAAAAAAAGAATTATTACATTCTTATGCATATCCTAAATTATATGGCGCATGGTTTCATATGATATATATTCCTATTGATTATGAAGAGGATAATAAATGTTATTGCCTATATATAATGGATATAAATAATGATTTTAATTCTGATACATTATCAAGCTCTAAAAATGAAATAGCAAATAAGGTTTTAAAAGTAACGCTTCAGCTAAGTGATAGAAATCAAGATTTTAAAATATCTTTACAAAAGGTATTAAAAGATATTAGAGAAATGTGTGAAGCTGAATTTAGCTGTATTTTAATATTAAATGATGACAAAGATGAATTAAATGTTTTAGCAGAAGATAGAAATATAAATGGTACTAAACGTCCGATGAAAGAATATTTAGATGATGATTTTTATAATCTAGCTAAAACATGGATAGATACGCTTGGTGATTCTAATTGCTTAATTATATCTAATGAATCAGGTATGAATTTTGTAAAAGAAAGAAATTATAAGTGGTATAAATCTTTAGTTAAATCAGGCGTTAAATCATTAGTAATATTCCCACTTCAATTTAGAGAAAGAATATTGGGTTATATTTGGGTATCAGATTTTAAATCAGATGATACTATTAAAATAAAAGAAACACTAGAGATTACAACATTTATTTTAGAATCAGAAATAGCCAATTATTTATTGATGAATCAATTAACTTTTTTAAGTAAAATAGATTTATTAACAGGAGTATGTAATAGAAATGAAATGAATAATTATGTACAAAAGCTAGCTGATTCAAATATTGAAAAGAACTTTGGTTTATTTTTCTTAGATATTAATGGCTTAAAGCATGTTAATGATGAACTAGGTCACCTAGAAGGTGATAAACTAATTAAAAGAGCAGTTACAGCCTTAAAATCAATTTATAAAGACATTCCTATATATAGAGCTGGTGGAGATGAATTTGTAATAATAATTGAAGATGCAACTCAAGAATTATTAGACCATTATAAAGAAGAAGTCAAAGAAAAAGCTAAAGATTTCGATGTTTCATTTGCTGTAGGATATTATATAATTAATAATTCTAAACAAATATATAAAGCATTAAAACTTGCAGATGAAGCAATGTATATTGATAAAAAGAAATATTATGATAATAAATAATAAAATGCCTTTTCAAAAGGCATTTTATTTATCTATTTCTTTAATTAATTTATAATCAGATTTATATATTGCAATTATTAATGAATTCTTTAATTCAATAACCATTGAATACTTATATAAATCATCTATTTTAAGCTCATTAAATAATCCTTTTTCATATAATGATCTTAATATCTTATTCTTAGATTTTGAATCTATAGCTTCATTCCACCAAGCTTTAGGCTTTAAATTATAATGATTTAAATAATCAATTATTATTGATTTATGAAATTCATCATAATAATCTTTATCTTTTACATATTCATCTATTGTCATAAATAAATGTTCTAGTGTTTTATGCTTAAAATCTAATTTACCAAGTCCATTAAAGAACATAAATGGATTATTCTCATTATCTAATACAATTAGCATTGTATTTCTCATTAAATAGCTATTATAATAGCTTTCAAAAGAATCTTCTGTATAATGAATTTCTTTAATATCATCTATACTTAAATAATTATTAGATATAATTTCATATGGTGCATTTTTATCCCATACATAACCATATAATGATGATTCATTATATAATCTTGTGCCATGAAGCATTTTTAAAAATCCAAGTTGTAATTCCTTAGGTCTTAAGGATATACAATCATTAAATGTTTTAATGAAAGAAGAATAATCTTCTTTTGGTAATCCTGCAATTAAATCTAGATGTAAATCTATTATATCTGCATCTTGTATTTTTCTTATATTAGAAAATAATAAATCATTATTTTGTATTCTTCCTACTGCAAGATTAGCATTAATATTAGTAGATTGAATTCCTATTTCAAATCTTATTAAATGCTTAGGAGCGTTTTTATTTATATAATCAATATATTCAGGCTTTAATAAATCACCTGTTATTTCAAATTGATATGATTCATTTTCTTTATGATTAGCTATAATAAAATCAATTAAATCTATGAATTTCTTATTTGCGTTAAATGTTCTATCTAAGAATTTATATACTCTTGCACCTTTAGATTGTAAATATAATAATTGTTTTTTGATTTCTTCCATATCAAAAAATCTTAATTTATTATCTAATGATGCCATACAATATCCACAGTGATATGGGCATCCTCTAGATGTTTCAATATAAATTATTTTATTAGGAATATCATCTAGTAAGTCATATGCCATTTTAGATTTAGATAGGTCTACTAATTTATCAAATGTAAATCCATGGTTATAATAAAGGTTAGGTATATCTTTTAATTCACATTTATTATCTAAATAAGATAGAAGCATATGAAATGCCTCTTCACCCTCATTTTTTATTACATAATCACATAAATTATTATCTATATAATCATATGGATTATATGATACCTCAGGTCCTCCAAGCATTATTTTTTTATTATTATGATCTATATTATTTAATATATTTTTTATTATTTCTATATTCCAAATATAACAAGAAAAGCCTACTAAGTTAGAGTCACTATTATTAATATATTCTATTATTTTAGAAATATCATCTTTAATAGTAAATTCTTTAATTGTAGTATCATATGTTGTATTTTTCTTTAATAATCTAATAGCTAAATTAGGATGTATATATTTAGCGTTTATTCCTATTAATAATGCCTTCATTTTACCACCATAATAATTTTATCATAATTTTCTTGCTTTATAATAAAAATAATAATATAATCAAACACGTATTATAAGGGAGTAGTTCGCTAGATATAGTTGCTGGCCTACACACTGGTTAATCCAGGTTCAGTATTAAAGAACGAGACTTATGCTAAGGCATAAGTCTCTTTATTTTTTGGAGGATTAGATTATGACATTTGAAATAATAATCCAGATTTTTTTACTTGGAATTGCTCTATCTATGGATGCATTTGCAGTTAGTGTTACTGATGGTTTAACTTATACAGATATAGATAAGAAAAAATCATTCTTTATAGCATTTGTGTTTGGTTTTATGCAAGCATTGATGCCTTTAATTGGATTCTTTTTAGTTGAAGGTATCGCAAGGATTGTTGGAGAATCTGGTGGAGCTAATGCTGGTAAAATAATGTCAGATATTGTATCTTGGATAGCTTTTGGCTTATTATTATTTATTGGTGGAAAAATGCTAATAGAAGGAATAAAGGATTTAAAGAAGCCAGAAGAAGAAAAAGAACTAAAGAAATTTAGTGTAAAAGAGGTATTATATTTTGGCTTTGCTACAGCAATAGATGCCTTAGGTACAGGTGTTGCCCTTCATTCAGGCTTATCTAATTCAAATACTATTTGGTTACATGTAGTTATTATTATGGTAATTACTTTTACAATATCATTAATTGGTTTATTTTTAGGTAATAGAATAGTTAAGCTATTAAAGGGAAAATTCGAAATTACAGCGATAATTGGTGGTTGTATTTTGATTATTTTAGCTATTTGGATTATCTTAAGTCATTATCTTGGAATTTAAAAATACACAAAATTTGCAAAAAATATTAAATGTGATATAATAAACGGTGTTTATTATAGGGAGGAACATAAAATGGATGATAATAAAGAAACAAAAAAAGAAACTAAAGCATATAATGAAAAGAATTTAACTAAATCAATTGTTTTTGCAGCAATTATTACAGGATTAATGATCTTACATTCAATTTTAGGAATATTTGTTAGCGGAAACTTACCTTGGTTTATTCTAAACACATTATTTACAGCTGGTGCTGTAGTAGTAGGTCTATTAACAGCATTATTCTTCTTTAAGACAACTAAGGATAATATGAAAAATGATTTACCAAGCTTCATTGTTAGTTTAGTTGCAATGTGTGTTTGTGCTTTATGTGTTATTTGGTGGAGCATTGATACACTAACAAATTTATTTGGTTTCATTCACGATATTACTAGTAAGTAAGAATTGATAAAAGCCTTTTTAGAGGCTTTTTTTATTTGTCGATTCATTGTATAATGAAAATGTCAAAATACATTTAAAAAGGAAGAATAGAGATGAGAAAAAGAAGATTATTTTTAGGCCTTGGTTTAGCTTTAGTTTCTTTAGTATTAGCTTCTTGTGATAATGAATCAAAAGAAACTAATAATACAACTTTAGAACCAACAACTGAGACAGTACCTGATACACAAACTGAAACAACTAAAGAGGTAGTAGAAAAAGAAACAGTATATATTTGTGAAGGAGATACATCAGATAAAACAATTTTAAGTACGCAAGAGATAATTAAGGGTAAGCCTGTATTACCTCAAATAGTTGCACCTATAAAGGAAGGATATAGAGTCTTAAATTATAGATTATCTTCATCTATAGATGGTGATATTATAGATTCTGATTTTATATATTCAAGTAAGAAAAAATTTAATCTATTTGTTGAATGGGAAAAGATTGATTATAATTCAGTTTATGAAATAAATGATGAAAAATCAGAATTAAAAGATTATTTATATTTAGCATCAGGCACTGAGGCTCAACAAGCTAATTTCTACCAAAATGGATTTGTTAAGGATAAAATGCCTGATTATAGTAAATATAAGGATGACGCATATGTACAGGTTAAAACTGCAGATGAATTTATTAATGCGATTAGTCAGACTAAATATGACTATGAAACTACTTGGACATATGATGATTTAACACCTGAACAAGAAGGAAAAATAGCTGATTACGAAGCTTTAATGAAAAAAAGAGAAGAAGGTGGAGATGCTGCATTAACTAGTGATGAAAAGACTAGAAGATTAGAATTAGAAAAAGAAATAATGCAATACACTGGTTCAATTTCTCAAAAATTAAATAAGGAAGCTAAGGTTCATGTTATTGAAATAACTGCAGACTTAAATTTAGGATATAATAAACTAAGTGAAGCATCTAAGGCTTTAGTTACAAACTGGGCATCAACATCTAAAACAGATTTTGCCTCAACTAGTCATTTTATAGAAAATGGTGTATCACAAATTAATTTATCTAATGCTTATAATTTATTAATTTATTCAAAGAATGGTTCTAAAATTACAAATGCAGGATTTAAAGTTAATTCATGTAAAAATGTAGCATTTAGAAATATTTTAATGGATGAAATATGGCAATGGGAAGATACTAATACATTAACTCCAAGTTTTACTGTTGGTGATATGGATGTCTTTGGTTGGGCATATTTTAAGATTAATAGTTCAACAAATATTTGGATTGATCACTGTGAATTTGGTAAATCTTATGATGGACAAATAGATGTTGCCAACCCATATTGGTATAATATTAGAACATATCAAACAGCTCCATTTAATGTAGATGAAAGAGACGAAAAATCAAATGTTAGTATTTCTAATTGTAGATTTAATTCTGGTTCAGATGATAAAGATGGATATTTATATAAGATGATGGAAGAAATTGAAGCAGATTATCAAAAATCTCTAACTAATACATCATATAATTGTAAATATCAATATTATAAGATTTTAAGAGATAAATATAAATTATCATTTGATGAAATATTGTATGGTGTAGCTATACCTCAAAAGAAAGCATTCTTATTAGGAGATTCAGGAGAAAGTAGTAAGCCTGAATCATATAGATATAATCTAAACTTATCTGTATCTTTATTAGATAATTTATTTATTGATATTGAAGATAGAATCCCTAATGTAAGAGGCGGAATAGCTTATATGGCTAACTGTGTTGTTGATAACTCTAGATATTTTAAATATAGAAATATTTTAATAGATAGTGGTGCAAGAGGAATTGATTCAGAATATCCAAGACCTAATCAAACTAAAAAACCATATTTCAAATTAGCATTAGTATCTCAAGCAATTGTTGGTGGATATGGTGCTTCAATATGTGCTGAAAATTGCATATTTATAGGCGTATCTCAATTAGTAAAGAATAATAATTCAAACTCAAATGAAGTAAATGTTTCTGCAGGATATAAATTAATCAATTGTATTTGGTATAATGATCCAATGAGTGAAGATTATACAAGAATTATTAATACAGATACAAATCCAAATCAAATTCAATCAACAGTTGGTGAAACATCACCAATGACAACTCTATTATTCAATTGGCATAATGAATCAAATACAAATCCAATTGAATTAGCATTATATAAATTAGATAATTTAACAAAAACATTGGTTGAATCAAGCCATGTTGGTGTTAATGCTAATTATAATAAGATGTATCTATATACAGACGCGTTATATTATACAGAAAAAGAATAAATGATTATGGCATCCATTAAGGATGCCTTTTCATATCTTTCATTAATTATTATTAAGAATAATATGCTAAAATTATATATACTAGGAGGTGCATAAAAAATGGATAATAAAATATATTTATGTATAGATTTAAAAAGCTTTTATGCATCTTGTGAATGTGCAGATAGAGGCCTAAATTCCCTAACTACTAGATTAGTTGTTGCTGACCCATCTAGAGGAAGGGGAGCATTATGTCTTGCGGTATCTCCTGCCTTAAAGGAACTTGGTGTTAAAAATAGATGTCGTTTATTTGAAATACCTAAAAATATAGATTATATTTGTGCAATTCCTAGAATGAAAAGATATATGGTTGTTTCTGCAAATATATATGCAATATATAGAAAATATGTTGCAGAAGAAGATATTTATGTATATTCAATTGATGAATGCTTTATTGATGTTACAAGCTATTTAAAGCTATATAGAATGGATGTAAAAGAATTAGCTAAAATAATGATAGATGATGTATTTAGAACAACAGGTATATGTGCTACTGCAGGTATTGGTACTAATTTATTTTTAGCAAAGCTTGCCCTAGATATAATGGCAAAGCATACAGATGATCATATTGGATATTTAGATATAGATATATTTAAAAAAGAATTGTGGCATCATGAGCCTATTACAGATGTTTGGAATATATCTTATGGTACTGCAAATAGATTATTAAAATATGGTGTTAAAACATTATATGGTATAACAACGCTTGATGAGGATTTGTTATATAAAGAATTTGGTATTAATGCTGAAATAATAATAGATCACGCAAATGGAATAGAGCCTGTAACAATAAAAGATATAAAAGGATATAAAAGTAAAACAAATTCTTTAACAAGCCAACAAATATTATTTGAAAATTATGATTATGAATCTACATTATTAGTATTAAAGGAAATGGTAGATTTAGCATCATTAGAGCTTGTAGAAAAGAAACTAGTAGCATCAGGAATATCATTATATATTGGATATTCTGATGATTTAATTAAACCTACAGGTGGTTCTAGAAGATTAAATGAATATGTACAAAGTAGAGAAAGATTATTAGACTATTTTGTAACATTATTTAAAGAAACAACTAATCCTAATTATTTAATTAGAAGAATAGGTATAAGTTTTCATAATGTATTAGATGAATCATTTGAAACAATTGATTTATTTAGTGACGAAGTAAAAATGAAAAAAGAAAAGGAATTACAAAAATCTATAATTGAGATAAAGAAAAAATATGGAAAGAATTCCATATTAAAGGGAATGAATATAGAAAAGAATGCTACTACAGTAAAAAGAAATGAGTTAGTCGGAGGTCATAACGCAGGCAGTAGCAAGAAGGAGGATTTTAAGGATGGAAAAAAGAACTAAAATGTCTATGCAAGATAGGGCTAAAATATTTTTACCATTCAATGGTTTAAGAGGCTATTATGATTTAATATTAAAAGTAGATAAAATAATTGAGCCTAAGGATGAATTAACAGAAGATGAATTAAATAATTTATCTAATGTATTTAATAAATTAAAAAGAAAAATGATTGTAACTATTAAATATTATAATGTAGATGGATATGAATCTATATCAGGTATGATATCTAGGATAAGTGCTGAAAATAGAATTATAAGAATAGTTAAAACAGATATTTCATTAGATGATATTAAAGATATAAGAATAGAAGAATAAAAAATGGGACCGAAATCCCATTTTAGTTTTTTGTTTACTATTAATTAGATAGCTTGAGCCATCATTGCTTCAGCAACCTTCTTGAAGCCTGCGATATTAGCACCTGATAATAAATCGAATTCATTACCAGCTTCTTTAGCTTCCTTATAAGAAGCATTGAAGATATTTACCATGATATCATGTAATCTTTGATCAACTTCTTCGAAAGTCCAAGATAATCTTAATGAGTTTTGGCTCATTTCAAGACCAGATGTAGCAACACCACCAGCATTTGAAGCCTTAGCAGGAGTAAATATGATCTTGTTTTCAATTAAATATTTAGCAGCATCTAATTCAGTAGGCATGTTTGCACCTTCGCATACTGCGATACAACCATTTTTAACTAATGTCTTAGCTTCTTCTAAATTTAATTCATTTTGTGTAGCACAAGGCATTGCGATATCACACTTAACTGACCAAATTCCACGGCAGCCTTCATGATATTCAGCACCTTTAACTCTATTTACATATTCTTTAATTCTACCACGTTCAACTTCTTTGATTTGCTTAACAACATCAAGGTTGATACCATTTTTATCATAAATATAACCGTTTGAATCAGACATAGCAACAACCTTAGCACCTAAAGTAGTAGCTTTTTCATTTGCATAAATTGCAACGTTACCAGAACCAGAGATAACTACTGTCTTACCAGCAAATGAAGTATTTCTTAAAGCCTTTAGAGCTTCTTGAGCATAGTAGCATAGACCATAACCTGTAGCTTGAGTTCTAGCTAAAGAGCCACCATATGTTAAGCCCTTACCAGTTAATACTCCAGTGAATTCATCACGGATTCTCTTATATTGACCGAATAAGTAACCAATTTCTCTTGCACCAACACCGATATCTCCAGCAGGAACATCTGTATCAGGTCCGATATGACGATATAATTCAGTCATGAATGATTGACAGAATCTTAATACTTCGTTATCTGATTTTCCCTTAGGGTCGAAATCAGAACCACCTTTACCACCACCCATAGGTAATGTAGTTAATGAGTTCTTTAATACTTGTTCAAGACCTAAGAATTTAATAATAGAAGCATTAACACTTGGATGTAATCTTAAACCACCCTTGTAAGGTCCGATTGCACTATTATATTGTACTCTAAATCCTCTGTTAACTTGGAATTCACCCTTGTCATCAACCCAAACAACCTTGAATTGAACAAATCTTTCAGGCTCTAAGAATCTTTCAAGAATCTTTTGTTGTTCCATCTTAGGGTTTTTAGCAACATATCCTTCGATTGATTCAACGATTTCTTTAGCTGCTTGTAAGAATTCTTTTTCACCAGCATTTTTCTTTTCTAGTTCAGCGTATACGCGCTTTGCATATTCTGTTTTAAACATAATTATATATCCTTCCTTATTAAATATTATTTTGCCATCTAGCAAATTACTCACTTATTTTATACAATAATAATTAAAAATTCAATACTTTTTCGAAAAATATTTTATAATTTTACGTTTTTATAAAATTTTTTTATTGATATTTATAATTTTACCGAATTTTTAAAATATTATTCGATAAAATTTTGTTATGATATAATTTAAATTAAGGGTGATATTATGCGAAAAATTATTATTTTTGACCTAGATGGGACATTACTTGATACATTAAAAGATTTAAATGAGGCCCTAAATTATACTTTAGCCGAATTTAATTTTGCAAAAATAAGTCTTGATAAAACTCGTGCTTTAGTAGGCAATGGTATTAGAAAATTGATAATAGATGCATGTAATACAGATAAATATATAGATTCAATGTTTAAATGCTTTATAGATTATTACAATAAAAATATTAATGTATACACAAAGCCATACGATAATATAAAAGAGCTTTTATATAAATTAAAGGATAAAGGATATGCTTTATGTGTTATATCTAATAAAAACTATGTTCCCCTAAATATATTAGTTGATTATTATTTTAAGGATATATTTGATATTGTAATAGGAGATGGTGAAGGCTATTTAAAAAAGCCTAATCCAGATTCTATTTTATATTGTATAAATAAATTAAATTCTAACCTATCTAATACATATTATATAGGTGATAGTGATATAGATATAAAAACAGTAAATAACGCTAAATGTAATGGCGTATTTGTCTCATATGGTTTTAGAGATAAAGAAAAATTAGTTGAAGCTGGAGCTAAAATAATATTAGATTCAGTGGATGCGCTTACTAATTATTTATTAAATGTATAATTGTAATTAATGATTATTTTTGATATAATACGTTTGGTGATAAAAGTATGCAGGATGTCAAGCTAAACAACCTAGAATTATTCTATGATTGTGTTGATGAATCTAATAACTTTTTATATGAAGTATTTAGGAAGCCTTATTTCGAATTAATCGAAATGACAGTTAAAAATATTTTAGCTGGTGAGGTCTTAACAGAGTTTGAAGATCCTAATGACTTAAAAAAGCTTAAAAAGATTTATGCAAAGATTAAAAATGTGGATTTCACAGTAGAAGATGTTAGAAAAGCTATGCAATCAATCATTTTAAGAGGATTTAAGGAAATGAGAATACCTAATGGTAATACAACACCAGATACAATTGGTATTTTCATGGCATATTTAATTACTAAGATGTGTCCTAATAAAGAAATATCTATTGTAGATCCTTTATGTGGTACAGGTAATTTATTATTCACTATAGCTAATTATTTAGATAAAGAAACTAAATTATATGCTTGTGATAATGATTTATGGATGACTAAGCTTACAAGCTTAACATCAGATTTACTTGGATTAAATACAGAAGTATTCTTACAAGATAGCTTAGAATTAAATCTATCTGGTATCGATTCTTTAGTATTTGATATGCCTCATGAAGAATTAAAGGATAATAAATATTTCCCATATGAAGCAATATTACATTATAAGAATATGCTAAAAGACGATGGATGCATGATTGGAATGGTTGAAAATGATTTTTTCAATTATGACAAGAATCAGGAATTTAAAAAGAAATTATTAGAGGATATGTCAATAATTGGTCTTACAGAATTACCTGATGAAATGTTTAAGGCTGTAAAGCCTAAAATAATATTAGTGCTTCAAAAAAGAAAATTGAGTGAAAACACTAAATGCTTTATGGTAAAGCTTCCAAGCTTTACAAATGTTAATTCATTTAATGAAGCATTATTAGATATTGAAGCATGGTTTGAAAAGAATAATAAGAAATAAGGAGAAATTAATTATGGCAAAAATTATGGCAGTTAATGCAGGTTCATCTTCTATTAAATTCCAATTATTAGAGATGCCAGAAGAGAAAGTTATAGCATCAGGAGTAATGGAAAGAATTGGTCTTGCTGAAGGTATTTTCACATTAAAGTATAATGGTAAAAAGGAAGAGACTAATCCAGTATTACCTACACATGCTGAAGGAGTTCAACTTTTATTAGATACATTACTTGAAAAAGGAATCGTTAAATCATTAGATGAAATTTCAGGTGTTGGTCACCGTGTAGTTCAAGGTGGAGAATACTTTAAGGATTCTACATTAGTTGATGGTCCTGATGGAGTAGTTGTTAAAAAGATTGCTGAATTAGCAGATTTAGCTCCACTTCATAACCCAGCTCATATCATTGGTATTAAGGCTTTCTATAAAGCATTACCTAATGTACCAGAGGTTGTAGTATTTGATACAGTATTCCATCAAACAATGCCAGAAGAAGCATATATGTATGCTACACCATATGAATGGTATGAAAAATATGGAATTAGAAAATATGGTGCACATGGTACATCTCATAAATTCGTATCACAAAGATGTGCAGAAATTATGGGTAAGAAATTAGAAGATACAAAGATTATTGTTTGTCACTTAGGTAATGGTGCATCTATTTCAGCTGTTGAAGGTGGTAAATGTAAAGATACATCTATGGGTTTAACACCACTTGAGGGTATTCCTATGGGTACAAGATCTGGTAATCTAGATCCAACAGTTGTTTCATATATTTGTGAAAAAGAAAACAAGACAGCTGCAGAAGTTGTTAATATCTTAAATAAGAAATCAGGATATTTAGGTATGTCTGGTCGTTCAAATGACGCAAGAGATGTTACTCAAGGTATGAACGATGGTGATCATAGATGTAAGTTAACATTCGACGTTCAAGCTAAGAGAATCGTTGATTATATCGCTGCATATTATGTATATATGGGTGGATGCGATGCAATTTGCTTCACTGCAGGTATGGGTGAAAACTTAAAGCATTTAAGATTAAATATCGCAAAGCGTCTTGGTGTATTAGGTGTTAAGATTGATGAAAAGTTAAATGATACATTCTCTGATGAAAGAATCATTTCTACTCCTGATTCAAAGATTAAATTATACATTATCCCTACAAATGAAGAAGTAATGATTGCAAGAGATACTGTAAGAGTTGCTAAAATTAAGTAATTAATTTTGATTGATTTAGAAGCACTATTTGTTAGTGCTTCTATATTTTTTGGAGGATGTATGAAAAAAATATCAAGAATATTAGTCCTTGCGTTAATGGTTTTAGCAGTTGCATCATGTCATAAAAAGGCAAAAACTTATAGTGGAGAGACAATATCAGTTGTTAGTGAAACAATTGATGAAACAGAAAAAGAAGCAATCAAAAGTCCAAAGGATTGTAGTCCTTATGATGCAACAATAATTTCATTAAATAAATTAAAAGAGACAAATTCATATGAAATAAAAACTACAGGTACATCAACAGCATCTGTATTTGGAGTTAAAACAACAATTGATATTTCAAATACTAGAACAGTTGTGGGAAGTGAAGCCATGATTACTTGTATTTCTGCAGGTATGATATCATCAGGAAGCCAAAGATATTTTAATGATTCAAAGGTTTATTTAAGAAAAGGTAAGGTCGATAAAAAGACTGTTAGTGCAACATTTGATGATACTATAACACCTGAGGTAATTACTAATGATGAATATATTAATAGATATGGCTGGTTACCATTTCAGGTATTTGGTTATATAGTTAATAAAGATACATTGAAAGAAGATATTACAATTAAAGAAAATGATAATAAATCATTTGATTTAAAAATAGCCTTAAAGCCTGATTCAGATGCAGCATTTTATTATAAAAGAGAAATAGGTACAAATGCTAAATCACCAAAGGAACCTGAATTTGTAGCTATTGATATAGAAATTAATATTAATGAAAGCTTTGTTATTAATACTGTTAAATTTGAAGAAGAATACAAGGTTGTATCAGGTGACTTTTCATTCGTTGGTGCAGTAGATACTAAGACATCTCTAACTGATACATATAACTATACTGATGTTAAATTTAATGAAGATTATTATAAATATTTCAAAAATAAAATAAGTGAAAGTTAAAACGACATGATTGCCGTTTTTCTTTTTTTTTTAGGTTAATTATTGTATAATTAACTTAGCGAGGTATTTTATGTACGATATTATAATTATAGGTGCAGGAGTTATTGGTACTGCAATCGCTAGGGAATTATCCAAATATAAGGGTAATTTTTTAGTGCTAGAAAAAAACAATGATGTTTCTTGTGGAACAACTAAGGCAAATTCAGGTATAGTTCATGCCGGATTTGATGCTGAGGTAGGAACTAAAAAAGCTTTTTTTAATGTGCTTGGAGCCAAAATGTATCCTAGTTTAGCAAAAGAATTAAATTTTCCATTTAAACAAAATGGAGCCTTTGTTTTAGCTTTTGACGATGATAAAGAAGGTATATTAGATAAACTAATGGAAAGAGCTAAGCTAAACGGAGTAGAAGGCTGTAGTATTTTATCGGGAGATGAAATAAGAAAAATGGAACCTAATGTTAGTAAATATGTTTCTAAAGGATTATATGCAAAAACATCAGGTATTGTATCTCCTTATGAAATGTGTATAGCATTAGCTGAAAATGCATATAACAATGGAGTGAATTTTGAATTTGAAAAAGAAATTATAAATGTTAAAAAAGAAAATGATTACTTTGTTATTGAAGCTAAGGATGGCGCTATTTATAAAACAAAGGTATTAGTTAATGCGGCAGGCTTACATTCTGATGAAATAAATAATATGTTATCTAACCATAAATATCATATTACACCAAGAAAAGGTGAATATATGTTATTAGATAAGGAATATTCTTTTTATACAACAAAAACATTATTCCAGTTACCTACAAAAATGGGTAAAGGTATATTAGTTGCTCCTACATGTCATAGTAACATTTTAGTAGGACCAACCTCAAAAGATGTCATGGATAAAGATAATACATGGACAACCTATGAAGGATTAGAAGAAGCATGGGCTAAAGGACTATTAAGTGTACCATCTTTAACAAAAGGCGGTATTATTACTCAATTTGGTGGAAATAGAGCACACGAAGATGGTGGAGATTTTATTGTTGGATTTAGTAGTGATGTTAAAGGCTTATATAATTTAGTGGGAATAGAATCACCAGGTCTTGCATCTGCACCTGCAATTGCTAAATATAGTGTTGATGAAATAAAAAATTATTTATCATTAGAAATAAACGATAAATTTAATCCTAATAGAGAAGCTATTAAAAAGATTTCAAATATGAATCCAAGCGAATTAGAAAACCTAATTAAAGAAAACCCATTATATGGTCACGTTATCTGTAGATGTGAGGTAGTAAGTGAAGCTGAAATAGTTGAAGCAATCCATCGTTTCCCGCATGCAGTCGATTTAGATGGAATAAAAAGAAGAACACGTGCTGGAATGGGAAGATGCCAAATGGGTTTTTGTACTCCAAAAATAATGGAGATATTAGCAAGAGAACTTAAGATTGAAATGAAAGATGTCACTAAAAAGGGCAAGAATTCAAAGCTTATAGTATCTTCAATAAAGGAGTAGTGATTATATGGATGTTAAGATTTTAATCGTTGGTGGAGGTCCTGCAGGACTTGCGGCAGCAATAAGTGCATATGATAAAGGTGAAAAAGATATTTTAATATTAGAAAGAGAAGATAGATTAGGTGGTATTTTAAACCAATGTATCCATAATGGATTTGGTCTCCATACTTTTAAAGAAGAATTAACAGGACCTGAATATGCAGCTAGATTTATAACTGAAGTTAAAAAAAGAAATATAAAATATTTATTAAATACAACAGTTATTAGGTTGGATGATAATAAACATGTTGTTGCCTTAAATGAAGATGGTGTATTAGAAATAAATGCTAAAGCAATTATTTTAGCCTGTGGATGTAGAGAAAGACCAAGAGGAGCTATTAATATTGCTGGTTCTAGATGTAGTGGTATTTATTCAGCAGGTACTGCTCAAAAGCTTGTAAATATTGATGGATATATGCCAGGACGTGAGGTTGTAATACTTGGTAGTGGCGATATTGGTTTAATAATGGCAAGGCGTATGACATTTGAAGGCGCTAAGGTTAAGGCAGTTTTAGAATTAATGCCATATTCTAGTGGCTTAAATAGAAATATAGCTCAATGTCTAAATGATTTTGATATTCCTTTAAGATTATCTACAACTGTAGTCGAAATATTAGGAGAAGAAAGAGTTGAAGGCGTAGTAGTAGCTAAAGTAGATGAAAAGCTAAGACCTATAATGGAAACAAAAGAAGTTATTAAATGTGATACATTATTGTTGTCTGTAGGATTACTACCTGAAAATGAATTAGCTAGATCAGCTAATATTGATATTTCAACAATCACTAAGGGAGCTAATGTAGATGATATGCTAATGACAAGCATTCCTGGTATTTTTGAATGTGGTAATGTATTACATGTTCATGATTTAGTAGATTTTGTATCGCTTGAGGCAAAAAAGGCAGGAGAGAATGCAGTAAAATATGTAAATAGTAATGATTTTACAAATTACGATAAAACATTAGTTGAAGTATCTGGTGGAGTAAGATATGTAGTTCCTGAATTCATAATAAAAAATAATGATTTTGATTCAATTTCATTAAAGCTTAGAGTATCTAATGTGTATAAAAATACATATCTTGAATTATCTTGTGATGATGAAATCATTTATTCAAAGAAAAAACAAATATTAACTCCTGGTGAAATGCAAAGTATTGATTTAAAGCCTGAAGAGGTAAAAAAGCTTAGAGAAGCAAAAAATATTAAGGTTTATTTGAGGTGATTATGAAAGAATTTATATGTATAAGCTGCCCAATGGGCTGCAATTTAAGTGTAGATGATAAAGATAAATCTAATATTATTGTTATAGGTAATACCTGCCAAAGAGGTAAAATTTATGGTATTAATGAGGTAACTAAACCTAAAAGAATGGTTACATCAAGTGTAAAGGTAATTGGAGGTGCTGATTTAGTTGTATCAGTAAAAACTAAAGAAGCTATCGATAAAAGTTTAATATTTGATGTATTAAATGAACTAAAAAATATTGAAGTAAAAGCACCAATTAAAATTGGTGATATAGTTATTGAAAATGTATTAAATTCGGGAGTCGATATAGTGGCATCAAGAAATGTAGGTGAAAAGAATGAAAGATAAATATATATTAGCCCTAGATCAAGGTACTACATCATCTAGAGCGATTGTATTCAATCATAAAGGTGAAATCCTTGGCATGGCTCAGGAAGAATTTAACCAAATTTATCCTAAGCCAGGCTGGGTAGAGCATGAACCAAAAGAAATATTATCTAGTGAGCTTGCCTCATCCTTACAGGCTGTAATTCGTGCTGGTTTAACTATGTCTGATATTGCAGCAATAGGTATAACAAATCAAAGAGAGACAACTATTTTATGGGATAAATTAACTGGTCAGCCTGTATATAATGCGATTGTATGGCAATGTAGAAGAACAGATGAATATTGTAAGGAATTATTAAAAATAGATGGCTTAAATGAAAAAATCCATGAAAAAACAGGTCTTAAAATTGATGCATATTTTTGTGCTACTAAGATTAAATGGATTTTAGATAATATTCCAAAGGCAAAAGAATTATTAAGTGAAAATAGATTATTATTTGGTACAGTTGATACATATTTATTATGGCATTTAACTGGTGGTAAGGTATTTGCTACAGATTATACAAATGCATCAAGAACATTGCTTTTCAATATTAAAGAATTAAAATGGGATGATGAATTATTAGATTTATTTAAAATACCTAAGGAAATATTACCTGAAGTTTATCCATCAAGTCATTTATATGGATATACTGATGTTTCTAAATTTGGTGCATCTATTCCTATTACAAGTATTGTTGGAGACCAACAAAGTGCTCTTTTTGGTCAGCTTTGTATAAATAAAGGTGATATCAAAAATACATTTGGTACAGGATGCTTTATGTTAATGAATACAGGAGATGAAATGATTAAATCAAAACATGGATTAATCACATCACTTGCTGCATCAGTTGAAGGAGAAAAACCTGGCTATGTGCTAGAAGGTTCTGTATTTATTGGTGGTGCTGCAGTTAAATGGCTAAGAGATGAAATGCGTCTAATTAAAAATTATAAAGATATAGATACATATTGTAATAGCATAAATGATACTGATGGAGTATATGTTGTACCTGCATTTACAGGCCTTGGTGCTCCATATTGGGATGGAGAAGCAAGAGGTATAATAACAGGTATTACAAGAGGAACTAAAAAAGAACATATTATTAGAGCAACAATGGAAGGTATAGCATATCAGGTATATGATGTATTAAAAGCTATGGAAAATGACTTAGGCATTGATATTAAGGCATTATGTGTTGATGGTGGTGTATCAAATAATAATTTCTTAATGCAATTTGAAGCTGATATTTTAGCAGCTTCAGTTATTAGACCTAAAAATGTAGAAGTTACAGCTTTAGGTGCAGCATATCTTGCAGGATTAAAGGTTGGATATTGGAAGGACTTAGAAGAAATTAAAAAGAATAAAGAAATTGATAAAGAATTTATTCCTTCTATGAAAAAAGAAGATAGAACATATAAAATCCATAATTGGCATAAGGCAATTAGACTTACTTTAGTTCATGAAAAATAAAATTATTTTAATAAAATTAAAATAGGCGTTTTTAACGCCTTTTTTCTATGTTATAATTATGTTAATTTATGAGGGGGTATACCATGGATTTTAATAAGATGAAAGAGTATATAAAAAAAATACTTATTGAAAATGATGCCATAATTGATAAAAGACATAATTTAACATTTAGAAATAGATATGAGCATTCCATAAGAGTTTTTAAATGGGTTAAAAGATTATCGGTTGATTATGATAATTTTAATTATGATGTTGCATTAACTGCTGCATTATTTCATGATGTAGGATATTCACTTGGAAAAGAAAATCATAATGTATCATCAGTTAAAATGTTTAAAGATTATGCAATAGCTAATAATTTTGATGAAAAATTTACAGAAGAAGTTAGCTATATAATTTTAAATCATGAAGAAAAGGATTTATTAAAAACTAGTAAAAATATTGAATTTATTGTTTTATTAGAGGCTGATCTATTAGATGAAGAAGGTTCTTTAGGAATTGTATGGGACTTACTTGCTGCAGGTCAGAAAAATCCAAGAAGCTATTTAGATGCAATAGATGAAATTAAAAAGCATTCAAGCCATATCTTATCACAAGATTATATGGTAACACCTACCGCAATAAAAATTTGGGATGAAAAGAAAAACTTAGTAAAAGATTTTATTAGTCAATTATATGAAGATTTATTTATGGAGGAAATCTAAAATGAATTCAAAAAAGGAATTTGATCAAGTAATTAATGAAAGATTCTCATGTAGAAGTTTTACTTCAGATAGAATCAAAATGGAAGAATTAAATTATATTTTAGAAGCAGGAAGATTAGCTCCTACTGCTAAAAATAAGCAATCAGAAAGAATAATAGTAGTAGAAAATGAAAATCTATTAGAAAAATTAAAGGAAGCAACACCTTGTACATTTGATGCAAAAACTGTATTAATTGTATGTTATGATAAAAACGCGTGTTGGATTAGAAGTACAGATGGGAAATATCATGGTGAAATAGATGCTACAATTGTTGCAACACATATGATGCTTGCAGCAACATCTATTAATTTAGGTTCTACATTTGTTTGTGCATTTAATTATGATATTTTAAAAAATGTATTAGACCTACCAGAGAATTTCATACCTATATGTATGCTACCTATTGGCTATCCTAAAGAGATTAAGCCACATAACACGAGATTAGATTTAGAAGATATTGTAATTTATAAATAGAAGGTTTTATTATGGAAATTAATGTAATTGGAGCCGGACTTGCTGGATGTGAAGCTGTTTGGTATTTATCAAAAAAAGGATATAAAATAAATTTATATGAAATGCGTCCTAAAAAGATGACGCCTGCACATAAAACAGAGAAATTTGCCGAGCTTGTTTGCTCCAATTCTTTAAGAAGTGATTCAATTGAAAATGCTTGTGGCATTTTAAAGCGTGAAATGGAAATGCTAGATTCTATTATCATAAAGGCTGCAAGATTAAATCATGTTGAAGCCGGAGGAGCATTAGCTGTAGATAGAGAAGGCTATAGTGAATATGTAACAAATACAATTAAATCACTACCTAATCTTAATATCATTTATGATGAGGTAACAAAAATAGATGTATCAAAGCCTACAATTATAGCAACAGGTCCTTTAACATCTGGTAGCTTGTGTGATGAGATAAAGAATTTATTTGGATGTGATGATTTCTATTTTTTTGATGCACAAGCTCCAATTATTTATGCTGATTCAATTGATTACAATAAGGTTTATTTAAAAAGTAGATATGATAAGGGTGAAGCATCATATTATAATTGCCCAATGACAAAAGAAGAATTTGATAGATTTTATGATGCATTAATTAATGCTGAGGGAGTAGAGCCTCATGATTTTGAAATAAAGGTATTTGAAGGATGTATGCCTGTTGAAATAATGGCAAAGCGAGGTCCTCAAACATTAACATTTGGTCCTATGAAGCCTGTAGGATTAAAAACACCTGATGGTATTAGTCCATATGCAGTAGTTCAATTAAGACAAGATGATGCTGCTAAAACTATGTATAATTTAGTAGGATTTCAAACTCATTTAAAATTCCCAGAACAAAAAAGAGTATTTCAAATGATACCAGGACTTGAAAATTGTAGATTTGCTAAATATGGAAGAATGCATAAAAATACATATATTAATGCACCTGAAATATTAAATCCTACATTCCAAACTAAAAAATATCCTAATGTATTTTTTGCAGGCCAGGTATCTGGTGTTGAAGGATATGTTGAATCTGCAGCATCAGGTATTTATGCAGCCATTAATATGGATAGATATCTAAAAGGAAAAGAATTAAAGGTATTTCCTGCATCAACTGTAATGGGTTCTATGTCATTATATATTTGTAATGCATCAAAGGAAGGATTCCAACCAATGAATGCTAATTTTGGTATAATGGCAGATCTTGATATACCTCATAAAAAGCACGAAAGAAAAGCATTATATGCTAAAAGAGCATTAGATGTTATGCAAAAGGAGGTAGATAGTCTTGATAACTGATGAGGATGCAATTAATGAATTTATTAATGATTTATCTTCAGTAAAGAATTATTCAGATAATACAATTGAATCATATAAAAATGATATATCTGAATTTCAGGCATTCTTAAAAAATGAAAAAATGGCTAGAGGCTTATTATTTATTAGAAATAAGGTAGCACAAAATTATGTATATTACTTGTCTGGTAAGAATTTAGCATCTACATCTATACATAGAAAGATTTCTTCATTATCAAGCTTTTATGATTTTTTAGTAAAAGAAGAAATGTTTAAAGAAAACTTTTTTAAAGATTTAGATGAACCTAAAATACCTAAAAGATTAGTTCAAGTTATTAGTACAGATGAAATATCTATGCTAATGTCTTCATGTGATTTAGATAATAAGCTTGGTTATAGAAATTATTGTATTTTAGGCTGTTTATTTGGTTGTGGCTTAAGAGTTTCAGAATTATGTAATATGGAAATAAAGGATATAGATTTCCAAGAAAGAACTATTCATATAAAGGGTAAAGGAAATAAAGATAGAATAGTTATTATGTATGAAGATTTAGCAGCTTCCCTAAAGCATTATATTTCTACATTTAGAACTGAACTATTATATAATTCAGGATCTACAGAAAATAGACATGTATTTTTAAATAAAAATGGTACAACACTAACTAGAGTTGGTGTAAGAAAAATATTAGAAAAATGTGTATCAGATTGTGGTGAGACATTCCATATATCACCTCATATGCTACGTCATAGCTTTGCAACAGCTTTATTAAATAAGGGTATGGATTTAAGATATGTTCAAGAGCTATTAGGTCATGAATCATTATCTACAACTCAGATTTATACACATGTAGCTTATGATACAATTAAAAAAAGCTATACATTAGCTCATCCTAGAGCGATGAGAATAAATGAGAAGAAAGACAAAAAAGAAGATAATTAATTATTTTTCTTGATATAAAGTTAGTAATTTGTTATAATTGTTTCGTTCGAAGGAATGGTGATAATTCTATGAAAAAATTATTCGGAATTGTTGGAATTGCTTTTGCAGGTTTATTCGCATTATCATCTTGTAAGAGCTCAAAAGATTTACAAACATTAAGAAAAGATACAATTTCAGATGCAATTAAAGCTGAATATAACATCGAATTTGATGAAACTAATGGTAAGGTTTTATACAACAAAGAAAGAAGTGCTAAAACTACAAGTTATTATGATGTTTATATCGCAAATAACGATGACTATAAATCAAATTTAGTAACATATTCTATTAATTTATCTGAATTAATTAAAAAAACACCTGAATTAGAAAAGAGATTAAGCCAAAAGAAATTATCAGGAATTCCTGTTTATGCACCTATGTTTTCAGCATCTGCATATTCTGATGAATTAAGTGCATTCATTAAGGAATTATATAATTCAAGCTATGGTATTTTATCTACTACAAAGAATGAAGATAAATCATTAACTAAGAATTATGATTTTGGTATTGAAGTTGATAAAGCAGCTAGCTGGACTAGAACATTAGAAGGTAAATATTTAAATTTAGCTTATCTTGAAGCAGATAGTGATATTACAATTAATATTACATACTTACCTGTATACCTATATCGTATGTATAAGGGTGAAACTATTGTTAAGCTATATGCATTCTTGCCTGTTCGTGAGGCTGCATTATTAAATGGTAAAAAGATTGTTGCCCCTAAGGATAAGGGATCTAAATATTCTTTAGAGGATTATGAAATAGTAGGAAAAGAAATTAATTTTAATTTCGATCCTGAAACTAATTTATTAGTTAAAGAATAAATTTATAAACTGTCATTTAATTCGTGACAGTTTTTTTCTTTATAATAATAAATTATTATACAAAAATAATTTTTTTCATTAATAGTTGAAAAAGAGAAATCTTTGTGTTATTATGTTAAAGGCACAAAAATACACATGCTGTTGGAGCAGGCCGTCGTGTGCAAGTAAAATTGATGGAGGCTTGTGTTGAAAATAGCAGAGGACATAACAAAAATAAAATGGAGGAAATTAAAAATGTCTGAATCAGTAGTTTCAATGAAACAATTATTAGAGTCAGGTGTTCATTTTGGA
>Ga0247610_10001956_pt1 | contig 24561 bp, 17 predicted proteins | sample 174DNAGHGhighgp2_FD_193483 | JGI IMG/M metagenome (GOLD analysis project Ga0247610, IMG submission 193483) | Sheep rumen microbial communities from Palmerston North, Manawatu-Wanganui, New Zealand - 1742 DNA GHGhigh gp2 | ecosystem: Host-associated > Mammals > Digestive system > Stomach > Rumen...
ATGGCATCGTCTTTACAATACCTCAGCGAGGAGACAAAAAGACACTACTTAACCTCTCCGTGATGAATGGCAAGCAGTATAAGTTTGACCGTCTGAAGCAGGCCGAAAAATTGAACCCAGAACAGAAGCAGGTACGTCTGATGAAAGAGCTCCAGGAGAAACTACATCTGCCTTCCCTACCCTATCAGATAGAGTGTTTCGATAACTCAAACATTTCTGGTACAGATGCCGTTGCTGCCTGTGTGGTCTTCAAGAAGATGAAGCCCTCGAAACGCGACTATAAACACTATAATATCAAGACTGTCACAGGGCCTGACGACTATGCCTCAATGAAAGAGGTAGTACATCGACGCTACAGCCGCCTGGTTGAGGAAGAGCAGCCCCTACCCGACCTCATCGTCGCAGATGGAGGAAAGGGGCAGATGGAGGTAATCCGTGAGGTGATTCAAGACGAACTGAACCTAGATATTCCTATTGCAGGTCTGGCCAAAAACGACCGTCACCGTACCAACGAACTGCTCTACGGTTTTCCGCCCATGACCATTCAGCTGAAGACTGACAGCGAACTTTTCCATGTGCTAACACAGCTACAAGACGAGGTACATCGCTTTGCTATCGAATTTCACCGTAACAGGCGTTCTAAGCGTGCTTTGACGTCAGAGCTAGACAGCATTAAGGGCATAGGTCCAAAAGGCCGTGACGCGCTTCTAAATGCCCTTAAATCGGTTCGTAGGATTCGCGAGGCAACAGAGGCAGAGCTGTCGGCTGTCATTGGTCCCTCGAAAGCACAGATTGTCTATCGTCATTTTCACCCAGTTAAGATCGATAATTGAAAATCAAACCTATATTTATATAATAAATATAGAAGAACATTTTTGTTTGGGGAAAAGTCATTCAAGAACAGCAACACTTCAACACTGCAACGGAAAAATTTGGTGGTTTCAGAATTAAATGTTATCTTTGCACCAAAATCCAGAACTATGAGAGCAGTCATTCAACGCGTATCAGAGGCTTCAGTCACTATCGACGGACAGCTGAAATCACGTATCGGTAAGGGATACCTGATACTGCTTGGCGTGTGCGAGGAAGACACGCAGGACGATGTGGAGTGGCTGGTGAAAAAGGTGGGCAACCTGCGCGTGTTTGATGACGAAAATGGCGTGATGAACCGTTCTATCATGGACGTTGAGGGCGAAGTACTGGTGGTCAGTCAGTTCACGCTGTTTGCCAGCTACAAAAAAGGCAACCGTCCCTCATGGTTACGTGCTGCCCGTCACGAGATTAGTATCCCCCTCTACGAGCTGTTCTGCAAGCGTATCAGTGAAGAGATGCAAAAGCCCTGTGGAACAGGTGAATTTGGGGCTAATATGCAGGTAACGCTCGTCAATGACGGCCCTGTAACCATCTGTATGGATACAAAGAATAAAGAGTAAGAGCCCCTACCCTAACCCCTGCCAAAAGGAGAGAATTATAAAGAGAAAACAAACATGACAATAAAGGAAGCACAACAGACTGTTGATGAGTGGATTAAGCAATATGGGGTCCGCTATTTCTCAGAGCTGACCAACATGGCAGTTCTGACAGAAGAGGTAGGAGAACTGGCTAAGATCATCGCCCGTCGTTATGGGGAACAGTCATGGAAAAATGATGATCCGCGTGCTGCAGACAACGGAAAGCAGGCACTGGGCGACGAGATGGCAGACGTCCTGTGGGTACTCCTCTGTCTGGCTAATCAGACAGGCGTTAATCTGACTGAAGAAATGCAGAAAAACATCGAGAAAAAGACAAAACGAGATAAAGAACGACATATCAATAACTTAAAACTTCAATAATTATGGCAGAAATGAGTAAAATTGAGCAAGTGCTCAGCAAATACAACCTCAACATTACGGACGAGGAAGTGAAGGAAGCAGTGAAGAAAATCATTGCAGAGAAAGTACACGAGAACGACACTCTCGAAGTAAAGAAATTTCTGATGGGTAGCGTAGAACTGACAACCCTGAAGACCACCGATTCAGAGACTTCTGTGATGGCTTTCACGGAGAAGGTGAACCAGTTTGAGGAAGCCTACCCTGACCTACCCCACGTGGCAACTATCTGTGTATATCCAAAATTTGCAAAAGTTGTCAGCGAGACATTGGAAGTGGAGGGTGTAGAAGTGGCTTGTGTATCTGGCAGTTTCCCCAGTTCTCAGTCACTCATCGAGGTGAAGACAGTTGAAACCTCATTAGCTGTAAAAGACGGTGCCACAGAGATTGATATCGTCATGAACGTAGGTGCTTTCCTGGACGGTGACTTTGAGACTGTTGTCGATGAGGTTCAGCAAGAGAAAGAGGCCTGTGGCGACAAAGATATGAAGGTTATCCTAGAAACTGGCTGTTTGAAGACTGCCAAGAATATCAAGATAGCATCAATTCTATCAATGTACGGTGGTGGCGACTATATCAAAACCTCAACTGGTAAACTTGAACCTGCAGCAACACCTGAGGCAGCCTACGTGATGTGTCAGGCTATCAAGGAATACTACGATCAAACAGGCATTCAGATTGGTTTTAAGCCTGCTGGAGGCCTTAATACCGTTATGGACGCACTTATTTACTACACCATTGTTAAAGAGGTGCTGGGTGAGAAATGGCTCACCAACAAGTGGTTCCGCATGGGCACCAGTCGTCTAGCCAACTTGCTGTTAAGCGAGGTGATTGGAGAAGAGGTTAAATTCTTCTAAGTCAATAATTGCGTTGAACTACATAGTCGAGATAGGCGATCAAAGCATCGCGTATCTCGGCTTTTTTAACGTATTCATCGATAAACGTCTTGGCTTCAGCGTGATAGTCAAGCATCCGTTTATCAGCATACTCTATCCCACCCTGTTCTTTCGTAAACGCCACTAAAACAGCGATTTCATCGCGATTGATAGTGCCTGCCTTTACCTTACGTGCCAACGTAATCATCAAATCACTGTGGGTCTTATTAAGGGCATAGAGCACAGGCAATGTCAACTTGCCCTCAACCATATCGTTGCCTGTAGGCTTTCCTATCTCTTTAGAGTCGAAATAGTCGAAAATATCATCGCGTATCTGGAAGATAATACCCAGGTTCTGACCAAAAAGTGCCGCCTTACTAACCACTTCTTCAGAGGCTCCAGCAGACAGGGCACCCAGGGCTGCACACGACTCAAACAAAGCGGCTGTCTTCTTCTTAATAACCTGATAATAAACCTCTTCCGAGAAATCCTGATTCTGAATATTTGTCAGTTGCAGGATCTCTCCAGCAGCTAATGTCTGACCCAGTTGTGCCAGGTTTTCAACGATACGCTGGTCACCAGTTTGGGAGACTCGTAACAGGGCTGTGGAAAGGATATAATCACCCACAAGGACGGCCACCTTATTATTAAAAGAGGCATTCACAGAGGGTTGACCACGCCGCTCATCACTCTCATCTACAACATCATCATGTACCAAAGAAGCAGTATGCAACAGTTCCAAACCAAGCGCAGCATTCTGTGTTGATTCATTGACGGTACCGAAGTTCTTGGCCAACAGAAGGGTAAGGATGGGACGCATGCGTTTACCACCACGCTGTCTGATATGAGAAAGAGCATTTCCCAACAGCTGATCGGAATGAGTAAGCGAGTCATTGAACAACGTAATAAACGTGCTCAATTCCTGTTCGATAGGTGCCTTGATGAGCGATAATTGGTCCATTTTCGTCAATTTTGTGACAAAATTAGTGAAAATCTGGGAGTATTGCGAATTTTTTTAGTAATTTTACACGAAAATTCGAAAAATAATATGGATAAACTGTTTTTAATCGATGCCTACGCCATCATTTACAGGTCGTATTACGCCTTTATCAAGAACCCTCGAATCAACTCAAAGGGTCTCAACACTTCGGCCATCATAGGTTTTGTAAACACCCTACAGGAGGTCATCGAAAAAGAGCAGCCAACCCACTTAGGTGTGGCTTTCGATCCTCATGGACCTACCTTCCGTAGTGAGGCCTACCCTGCTTATAAGGCGCAACGAGAAGCTACGCCAGAAGACATCCGAAAGGCTATTCCCATCATCAAGGAACTGCTAAACGCCTATCGCATTCCAGTCATTCAGATAGATGGTTACGAGGCGGATGACGTCATTGGAACGCTGGCTAAAAAAGCTGATTCCATCGGAATAGACACTTATATGCTGACGCCAGATAAAGATTATGGGCAACTGGTGACAGATCATGCTCGCATCTATCGTCCTCGACACGGGGGAGGATACGAGGTGATGGGCCCTCAGGAGGTCTGTGCAAAGTACGACATCCCTACCCCACTCCAAGTTATCGACCTGTTGGCACTCATGGGCGACTCTGCGGACAACTTCCCAGGGTGTCCTGGTGTGGGTGAAAAGACAGCCGTGAAACTAATCAAAGACTTCGGTTCCATCGATGATTTGCTGCATCGAACAAACGAACTGAAGGGCGCCTTACAGAAAAAAGTGGTTGAGCACGAAGACGACATCCGACTCTCCTACTTCCTCGCGACAATAAAAACTGATGTACCTGTGGAACTCGACATGAAGGCTTTAGCAAGGAAAGAGCCGGATGAAGACAAACTGCGTGCGCTCTTCACAGAATTAGAGTTTAAGTCATTAGCCGACCGAGTTCTTAAAAAAGTTGAAAAGAAACCAAAAAGTGATAATATTCAGCTCTCTCTCTTTGAAGAATACGTGCCCGAGGGTAGGGTAGAGCCTGAATTTTCAAGTTTTGAGGCCCTTAAAACGACCCCTCACGAATACAAACTCGTTGATAATGAGGAAGATTTGAAGAAAATTTGTGATTATTTCTTTACAAACAAATTTCTCTGTCTAGATACAGAAACCACTTCAACGTCACCAATCGATGCAGAATTGGTGGGTTTGAGCTTCTCTGTGAAGGAACATGAGGCTTTTTATGTGCCAATCCCTGCCAATCGTGAAGAAGCGTTGCGAATTGTTAATATCTTTAAACCACTCTATGAGGACCCCTCAATTTTGAAAATAGGGCAGAACTTGAAGTATGACCTTGAGGTGCTCCGCAATTACGACATCCATCTGGATGGTCCGATGTGGGACACGATGATAGCCCATTATCTCATTCAACCCGAATTGCGACATAACATGGACTATATGGCTGAGGTGTATCTTCATTACCAAACCATACATATTGATGAACTGATAGGAGCAAGAGGCAAAAACCAGAAATCGATGCGCGACCTCCAACCCTCGGAGGTATATGAGTATGCCTGCGAGGATGCGGACATCACCCTGCAATTGAAGAACAAACTGGAACCAGAGCTCAAGAATCATGATTGTGAACAACTGTTCTATGACATCGAGATGCCCCTGATGCCAGTACTGGCAGAAATGGAGATGAACGGCGTGTGTCTAGATACTGATTCGTTGAGTGAGACTTCAAGAATTTTGACAGACCGCATGAACGAGATAGAAGCTCGCATCTATGAACTGGCTGGTCAGTCGTTTAATATTGCATCGCCCAAACAAGTGGGTGAGATACTGTTCGACAAACTGCGAATCGTGGAGAAAGCCAAGAAAACCAAGACAGGACAATACGTAACAAGTGAGGAGGTTCTGCAACAACTGAAGAACAAGCACGAGATAGTTGCTGACATCTTGGAACACAGAGGATTAAAGAAACTGATAGGTACATACATCGAGGCCCTTCCCAAATTGATCAACCCACGAACAGGCCATATTCACACCTCTTTCAATCAAACCATCACAGCTACAGGACGTCTGTCCTCATCAGATCCCAATCTGCAGAATATCCCCATTCGTGGAGAGGATGGCAAGGAGATTCGTAAGGCCTTTATTCCCGAACCTGGATGTCTGTTTTTTTCAGCAGACTATAGTCAGATTGAACTACGAGTGATGGCTCATCTCTCTGGCGACGAGAACATGATTCGCGTCTTCAAAGAGGGTAAAGACCTGCACGCTGCCACAGCTGCCAACATCTACAAGAAAGACATCAACGAGGTGACGCGCGATGAACGAACAAAGTCGAAACGCGCCAATTTCGGAATCATCTATGGCATCACCGTCTTTGGTCTGGCCGAACGTCTTGATATTCCTCGCGACGAGGCTAAGATGCTGATTGATGGTTACTTCCAGACCTTCCCACAGGTACACGACTACATGGAACATGCTAAGGAGGAAGCCCGTCAGAAGGGTTATGTCACCACACTCTTTGGTCGTCGTCGCTATCTGCCTGACATCAACTCGCAGAATGCCACCGTTCGTGGCTTTGCCGAGCGCAACGCCATCAATGCCCCCATCCAGGGTACTGCTGCCGACATCATCAAAGTGGCCATGATTCATATCCATCAGCGCTTCAAGGCCGAGGGTATCCGTTCGAAGATGATCCTGCAAGTACACGACGAACTCAACTTCAGCGTCTATCCGGAAGAAAAGGGTAGGGTAGAGGCCATCGTCCTCGAGGAGATGCAGAACGCCCTCACGATGGCTGTTCCACTTGTTGCCGACTCAGGCTTTGGCAAGAACTGGCTCGAGGCGCACTAACCAGTACAGTAAACGGCGACAATGTCGCTGTCAACCCCACCAAAAAGGAAACAGCCTATGGACGAAAGAAAGAAAAGGCGCATTGAGTGGTCAAAGAAACAGGAAAAGAAACCCTCCATGAAGCGTCGTTGCGACGAGCACGACTACACCCAACGAGGCATCTATATGATAACAATGGCCACAGAAGGTCGATTGCCATTATTCGGAACTTTACAAGGTGACCCAATGGCCACAAGCGGAAACAATAGTCCACAGGTCGTCCTATCTCCATTAGGAGAAAAAGTGAAAGCCTGCTGGTTTGACATTCCTGCTCACTACCCTGAGGTGTCTGTCATCAAACTTTGTATCATGCCTGACCATATCCATGGAGTGCTCTTTGTCAGGGAAAACATGCCACACCATCTGGGCACCATCATCAATGGCTTCAAAAGTGGTACCAGGAAGGCAGCACGAGAACTGGGTGTCATCACGCCTCCTGCGTCGCCTCCTGTGTCGCCTCCTGCTCAGCCAGCCCCCTCCGTCCAGTACACTGAGGCATTGCCTCAGTCACCAAAACGCCCTATCTCCGTCCAGTACACTGAGGCAATGCCTCAGTCACCAAAACACCCTATTACTGGCACTCTCTGGGAACCTGGCTACAACGACCGCATCTTACTACAAGAAAGCCAACTGCAGCGCATGTTAGATTACCTTGATGACAACCCCAGGCGACTCCTGCTAAAACACACAAACCCTCAGTACTTCAAGCCCCTAGGCAAACTATCCGTATCTGGCATCGAGATGGAAGCAATGGGCAATACGGCCCTCCTTGAGAAACCTGTTAAACTACAGGTACAGTGCTCGCGCCACCTCTACCAGAACGAGATAGAAGAACGCAAACGGTTTTTTCTGAATGCAGCCCAACAAGGTGCCGTCATCGTCTCTCCCTGTATCAGTCCAGGCGAGAAACAGATTGCTACAGCCATTTTGGAAGCAAAACTCCCCCTTATCGTCCTGCTTTTGAAAGGCTTTCCTCCCTTCTTTAAGCCTCAACCCCACTATCTCATGGCTTGTGCTGAAGGCCGCCTGCTCATGCTAAGCCCTTATCCCTGGCAAAACGAAAAGATAGAAAACATGCGCCAACGCTGCCTGCAGCTCAACGATATGGCCGCTGAAATATGTAAATCATAACACCAACCTCTCCTACGACACGCTGAGTGAACATAAAGACAACTCCGTATTCGTGGTTCCTAGACACACTTTCCAACGCAAGCAGACGCACTTTCCTACCGCGTGACTTAAGTCAAGAGATCGTTCGACTTAAGTCAAAAGGTCGCGTGACTTAAGTCAAAAGGTAGGCCTCTGCGTCACTTTGCCTTGGAAAGTGTGTCAATTGCTTTGAGAAACTGCGTCATTCTCTTTCAGAAGGTGACGCACTATTTTGAACCAATAATCTGCTTTTTCCTCCTTTTTACCTTGTTTTTTCGTTGGTTGTAAGGCATCGCTATTAGGTTGCAAATAGAGATTTTTACTAACTATTGACAAAAATAATACTTAAAATTTTGTTTTATCAAAAATAATATCTATCTTTGCAGCGACTCTTCATGTTTTTGGACAGATCTGACCTCGTGAACGTGTTCACATTGCCTCATCACCAGAACTGCCTATGCCGAAAGGGTGGGTGTTTGAGAGTCGCTATATATTGAAAGGCGTTACTTGACGCTTTGTTCTTGACTCTTCGGAATCTGGCAGTTCCTTAACTTGTAGTCAAACAGCAAAGCAACAATGACGTCCATGGGTATGTAATAACCATGTACCTATTGCAACATGCCTTCTCATGGGCATGTCTGTAATGTGTATCTGTTTACATATCGGCGTGGGCTTCGGCGTTGCTCGTTTCGACTACAAAAGCAATGCCAGAGCTTCGAAGAGTGAGACGGGCAACAGGTCTGATTCTCACGCTTTTTCTTTGTATATGCTGTTAACGAAAATGTTTGCTTTGTCAGGAGAGTCGCAGAGCGTTGGAAGAGTGAACATTTTATTAACCCTTTAATTTATACAAAGATGAAAAAGAATCTATTAATTTTGGTGGCTCTCGTAGCCGGTGTGTGTGTAATGTCAAGTTGTGGCGGAAGCAAACAAGTGATAGCTCCCACCCAAGCTGTTAATCCATTTGCCAGTGGTACTTATTCTGTTCCTGGGTTTGAACCAGATACAGAGGAGTATTTCGCGGCTTTGGGTATTGCCAACGGACCTCAAACTCGCATGGATATCCTTCAGCTCTCCGCCCTAACCAATGCTCAAAATGTGATTCGCCAGAAATTGAAGCACGCTTACAAAGGCATGGTGTCAGATTACAGCAACTATATTGGAAACAACGCTGGTAGCGATGCTCAAGTTCATGTGGAACGTGCTGGTGACCAGATTATTGATGCAGTAGTCAATGACACGCAAGCCAAGAGTCTAAACTTCTCTGGTGTAGATGAGAAAGGTCATGTAAATTGCTATTGTGGCATAAGAATTTATAAAAAGCAATTGGCAGATAAGATTGCAGATGTTGTTTCAGAGGATGAGGAACTGAAGATTCGCTTCAAAGAAGACGAATTCCGCAAGTATATGCAAGAAAAGTTTAAGGACTATAAAGAAAGTAAATAATGAAACACATTATTGCATTATTCTTTGGTCTGCTGTTCCCATGCTTATCAACCATGGGACAGCAGACTTCAACAGAACGTCCTTCGTGGACGGATGGCTTCCGCGAGGAGTATCAGAACTCTTATCTGAAGAGTTTCTCAGCAGTAGGCAGCACAATGGAAGAGGCTCGACGATTGGCATTGAAGGAAGTAGCCGATGAACGCAGTCGGGCTACGGGACGACAGTATTCCATCCTTGAAAACAATGGCGTGGTTACTATGAGCAGTAGCGATGAGCTGACTGTAGCTGCACAGGTTGTTGACGAGTGGCATGAAGTGCTACCCAATGGTTCTTGTCGAGTTGATTTGTTGGTACAAACGAAGAAGAATCCGATGTACACTTATGAACCGGTTTCTGTAACAACGAAATATTCCTTCTCGCCTCGCGTGTTTGTACCTGGTATGGCACAATTATACAAGGGAAGCACTACCAAAGGTATTGCTTTCATTGCTGCTGAAGTAGCTGCTGTGGGTGGTGTCGTGGCTTTCGAGGGTTTGCGCTCATCATATCAGTCGAAGATCAACACAACGAAGGATGCCAAGAAGCGTCAGAACTACGTTGACAATACCAACAACATGCAAAATATTCGCAATGCCTTTATTGCAGGTGCCGTGGCTATCTATGCATGGAATATCGTTGATGGCATCGTGGCAAAAGGCAAGAAACATGTGGAAGTAGGAAGTGTTGCTATGCATTTTGCTCCATTTGTCACACCCGATGCTGCTGGATTGGCCATGAATATCCAATTCTGAACGAGTATATATAAATAAGTTATAAGACGACTATGAAAAAGATTCTTATCATGTGCCTCATGGCACTCCCGTTATTGTTGTCCTGCTCTAAAGAAGAAATAGACAGTTTTGGCACCCTCTATGGAGTGGTAACCGATAAGCAGACGGGCGACCCCTTGTCCAATGTAACTGTTACGCTCAGTCCTGGCGGCACCACTAAGCTCACAGGGAGCGACGGTTTGTTTGAATACTCCGAACTCACTCCCCAGCAATACACGATAACAGTGCAGAAGTCTGGCTACCAGACTAACCGTAAGAATGTTACTGCTGTAGTGGGTGAGAAAGTGCAAACCAACATTACGATGACACCGCAACAATAAGTAATAACATACTAAAACGTAATAAATATGAAAAAGATATTGATATGGGCAATGGTGCTGACAAGCATCTTGTGTGTTTCTTGTGCAACGTCTGAGGAAGGCGATGAAGATAAACTGGGCAGTATCTATGGTATTGTTACAGAACTTGGTACCGCTGAGCCAATGAAAGCCATTGGCGTAGAATTATACAAAGCAGGAGCTTTGCTCCTAAAAACCGTTACCTTTGATGATGGTCACTTTGAGTTCTCAGATTTAAATGCTGGGAACTATCAAGTGAAGGTCGTTGCCGATGGATATGAGCAGACTGAAGAGGGAAATGTAACAGTTGAGGCTGGTCGTCAGGCTCGGATTGATTTACAGGTAAGGAAACAAGTGTTCAAGAATCACATAGTTGTGCGTACGATAGAAGCTAACACCTCGGGCAGTCAAGCGATATTGAATGGTGAATACTTATATGATGATGCGGAATATGCGCCAAGCGAGGTTGGATTCACCTATGCGACACAAAACAATCCTAAGGAGGGAGGTACACTCGTTAAAGGTAAAGTAGATAATGTGACGAAGTCATTCTCTGCATCAATAGATGGACTAAGCAAAGGGACATATTTTGTCCAAGCTTACGCAAAGAACAAGGTTGGAACGGAATATGGTGAAGTTCGTTCATTCATTATTAGTTTAGTTCCAGCCGTTACAACATTAGACCCAACCAATGTACTTGCAGAAACTGCCACGTTGAATGGACGAATTGATGTTGTAGGTGATCCCGCCTACAAAGAACGGGGGTTCGTCTATTCAAAATCATTCAATATGCCTACCATAGATGATCCAGCCAGTGCTACGACAAAGGTTCCTGTATCCGGACAGAACAAAGAGTTTAGCGTCAATGTGGCATCGTTGACAGAACATTCCACTTATTATGTCCGTGCCTATGCAACTTACGAAGGAGGAACTGCTTATGGTGAGGTGAAGACATTTAAGCCTGCTGCACTTCTGCCAGTTGTCACCACATTGGAGACCACAAATATATTAGCGACATCGGCTATATTGAATGGCCGAATAGACAATGCAGGAGAACCAGCTTATATAGAAAGAGGATTTTTGTACTCCATATCATATCCAATACCCACAATCAATGACCCAAGTACAGCTACTTCTAAGGTTGTAGTTGATGGTACGAGTAAGGAATATAGTGCGAATGTATCCTCCCTTAAGGAAGGTAAAACTTATTATGTGCGAGCTTACGCTACAAGTAGTAAAGGAACTTCGTATGGTGAGATCCTGACATTTAAACCAGTGGCCGTTCTTCCGTCTGTTACTACGTTGGAGGCATCAAATGTATTACAAACCACAGCCACACTGAATGGACGTATAGATGTTGTTGGAGTGCCAGCCTATACAGAACGTGGGTTTCTTTATTCAACATCTTATCAAACGCCAACAGTAAAAGACCCAAGTTCTGCCACAACCAAGGTGGTCGTTGATGGCAACAACACAAATTTTAGCGCAAATGTCTCCTCATTAACAGAAAATGCAACTTATTATGTTCGCGCTTATGCTACGAGTGAATATGGAACAGCATACGGCGAAGTTTTGACATTTAGGCCACAAAAACCACAATATGTGATTATCGATAATTTGATGGTTCAGAGTGAGGATCTTGGAACTGCGTACAGGGATGATGCAATATCATTATGTAACAACTCTCGTGTAGCAGGATTTACTGATTGGCGATTACCAACGAAAGATGAATTGGCGATGATATATAATGCAAGAAGTGAAATTCCTGATTTGAAAAGTTCAAAATATTGGTCATCTAGTGTTTATACAAAATTAAATGGTGGTATTGTTGGTGGTTATTATTACTATTATCTAGATTTTTCTAATGGAAGTACGGGTTACAATAATAAAAGTTATTTATATAATGTCCGTGCCGTCCGCACAGTAGAATAACTATGAATGGGAGAGTCCTCGTTTGGAGGGCTCTCTCATCACCCCCATCATAAAAGAAGATCAAATTATTAACAATAAAAAATGATATTATGAGGAAGATATTAGCATTTGCAATCGTATTTGCAGGATTAATTATCGGCTCCTGTACAAAATCCGAGGAAGGTGATGAAGACAAACTGGGTAGCATCTACGGTATTGTTACGGAGCTTAGCACTGCAGAGCCGATGAGAGCTATGGGGGTAGAACTATATAAGAACAACAAGTTACTTTTGAAAACTGTCACCTATGATGACGGTCACTTTGAGTTCGTTAAATTGTCTCCAGGAGATTATCAAGTGAATGTGGTGTCAGATGAATACGAACAGACGGAAAAGGGCGCTGTTACCGTAGAAGCTGGTCGCCAGGCAAGAATTGATTTGCAGGTAAGAAAACTGGCATTTAAAACTCATATCATAGTTCGTACCATCGAGCCTGTAGTGTCTGGCAGCAAGGTGACACTGGCTGGCGAATATACTCCTGAGACAGGTAATGACTACTTACCTTCAGAAGTGGGGTTCGTGTATGACACGCAAGGTAATCCAAAGAATGGTGGAACTGTCATAAAGTGTAAGGTGGATAATGAGACCAAGTCTTTCTCAACAACGGTAGACGATTTTGGCAAAGGAACGTATTATGTTCAGGCCTACGCAAAAAATCGTCTTGGTACAGAGTACGGCGAGATGCGTTCGTTCAATCTTAGCGGTACTACCGTAGTTACAACGTTAGAGCCTACAAATGTATCATCAAGCGGTGGAACGCTCAACGGTCGGATAGAATCGGTAGGAACTCCTGCTTTTTCGGAAAAAGGCTTCTGCTATAACAAAAGCGGAGAGCCTACAATCTCTGATACGAAAGTGGTTGTGGCTGGTGTTAATAGTGGGGATTATACTTATACCTGCACCGGGTTGTCACCTAATACTATCTATTACGTGAGAGCTTATGCCATACAAAACGGACAGGTGCATTATGGAACTTCGTTCTCATTCAGTACAGCAATGACAGCTACCGCAGTTTCTACTTCTGGTGCTACGAATGTCACTGCGACATCAGCAACATTAAATGGGTCTGTCATCAAAGAGGGAAGTCCAAGATATTCAGAAAAGGGATTTTGCTATGCAACAACGTCCAACCCTACTGTTAGTGACATCAAACAGATTGTTAGCGGAACAGGTGAAGGTAATTTTACGGCTAACCTCAGCGGACTCTCGTATAATACCACATATTACTACAAAGCCTATGCCATACAAAACGGAAAGGTTATTTACGGTTCAGAGGTGAGTTTCAATACGGGATACACGGCTACTGTGGTCTACACTTCTGGAGCAACAAACGTGACGCCCTCTTCAGCCACATTGAATGGAACTGTAACTAACGCAGGAAGTCCTACCTATTCAGAGCGAGGCTTTTGTTATTCTACTTCTCCCAATCCCACTATAAACAGCATGAAGAAGGTTGTCAGCGGAACAGACGAAGGCAATTTTACGGCTAATCTCAGCGGTCTCTCGTATAATACTACATATTACTATAAAGCATACGTGATTCAAAACGGAGCTCCCATATACGGATCAGAAATAAACTTCAACACTGGCTATACACAGGCCGTGGTAGAGACTAATTCAAATGTGACGGACATCAAATATGAAAGTGCGAAGTTAGGCTTCACTATTAAAAACATGGGTGATCCCAAATGTACTGAAGCTGGTATTTGTTACGGAACGTCCTCTACTCCTACAATTGATGGATATAAAGTCGTGGGAGGTATTAGTACATATCTGCAGAAAAAGGATGTTACTGGGCTTCAAGAAAACACAACATATTATTATAGGGCCTATGTAATCCAGGATGGGGAAGCGGTATATGGTACAACACTTAGTTTCAAAACAGCGACGCGTCCATCCGTCTCTACTTTAACTGTTTCGAATTTACAGAATCAATATGGTTTAATGAATATGTGGCAAGTTCAGTTAAATGGAAAGGTGAATTCAGCAGGCAATCCTACTATTACAGGACGCGGATTCAAGTACAGTACAAATGGCGACCCTGAAAGTAGTGGAACAAGCGTATCTGTATCGGGTTCAAGTGCTGGAAACTACTCGGCTTCGTTATCACAATTAAAAAGCAATACAACCTACTATGTTAGGGCATACGTGAAGAATAGCCTTGGCTATGAGTATGGTGAACTTGTAACATTTGCAACTGGTGATTAGCATTATATTATGAACAAAGGAAGGATTAAAGAGATTCTCGATTATATTGTCGCTTTGTGTACCATCATCAGTTGCATTGCCGCTGTATATGGTGTGTTTCAAGTAGTCAATTTCGTGATAGATGTCAGGCCGATAGTTGTACCCCTTGCTCAAGAAGTTAAGGAGGGGCATCTGGATATGAAGACGATTCTATCGGGTGGCACTGTAATACGGCACGACACAGTGTTGGTGACGAAGCATGATACCATCTATCTTACTGAGAATGAGACTCAGCCGAAGGACCACGGAGTAACATCTCAGCAACTGATACAAGAACGCAGACTGACATCCGAGGAAGAAGCACATCTCGACAATTCTGCTGACAATATTTCAAAAGATGGAAAGCAAAACATTGATAATCAAGAAACAAACTTCCGGCAGCAAATGAGAAACAAAATGAAATAGAATTGAACAAATCAAAAAGAGCGGAACCATGAGAGCTTTTATCAAAAAATCAATAATCCTGTTATGCCTATATCCTGTTGTTACATCCGCCCAATCCTTTGAGGAATACAAGCGGCAGCAGCAGGAGAAGTTTAATAGCTATGCCAAGAAGAAGACTGAGGAGTTCAGGGCATACCGAGACCGTGTGAATGCAGAGTACGCTGACTATATGCGGAAAGCTTGGACACGGGAGGAGGCAGAGCCTGCGAAGCCGTTGCCCAAACGCCCTGAGCCACCAAAGCCTGTGATGCGTGAACCCTTGGAACTTCCTAAGTTCGATGCCATTCCTATCGGGGATCTCATAGTCACCAAGATGCCGAACCTGAAGAAACCACAACCAATCATACCTATTGAGGAGTTGGAACAATTAGTGATTACGAAACCAGAGGACAACCTTAACGATAAAGAAAACGATAAAACTGAGGAGGGCTTCACCTTTCAATGGTGTGGGCAGACTTGGCGAGTACCATTAGAGCCACAGCACCGTTTCCACTTGCATAGTACAAAGGAGGCGGATGTAGCCGATGCATGGAAGACACTATCAGAGGCGAAGTTTGCGACCATCGTAGCAGCGTGTTTGAAGGTACGTGACACTTATCAACTGCCAGACTGGGGCTATCTGCATTTCCTTAAAGCAATGGCCAATGCTTTCTTACCTGGAATGAAGAATGAAGCACAACTACTGGTAATGTTCATCCTCTCACAGTCAGGATACCAAGTACGCATTGCGCGATGTAACGAACAATTGTATTTGCTGGTACCGTCAAGTGGTGAAATCTATGAATATACCTATTTGATATTGGGTGGTCGTAAATATTATGTAATCGACAAATCTGTTGGTCGTGGTTCATTCTATGTTTATGAACGGGACTTCCCACGGGAACAGCCTTTTGTGTGGCAGATGAAAGAACTACCACGACTGTCTGCTGAGGACGCAACACGCACGCTGAAGGCTCAGCAATATCCAGAAGTACAGGCGACAGTGGATATCAGCAAAGGACTGATGGAGTTCATGAAGGATTACCCTCGTTGTAACGACTGGAATGCCTATGCCTTGGCCTCGCTGAGCGAGCAGGCTAAGGCGAGCCTTTATCCTGCATTACGACAGAACATAAAAGGAAAGAATAAAGTGGAGGCTGTAAATATCTTGTTGAATTTCATGCAGACGGCTTTCGATTATAAAACGGATGAACAGCAATTTGGAAAAGAACGTCCATTGTTTGGCGATGAGACATTGTATTATCCTTTCTGCGATTGTGAGGACCGTTCTATTCTGTTCTCTATACTTGTGCGCGAACTTTTGGGACTGGATGTCATATTGCTAAACTATCCAGAACATCTGGCAACTGCTGTTCGATTTGACAATGACGTACAAGGCGACTATGTAATGTTAGAAAGTAAACGTTATGTAGTTTGCGATCCCACATACATCGGAAGTCATGTAGGCGAAGCAATGCCTTGCTACAAGAATACTAAAGCTACAATCATCAAGCTATAGTATTACATTTAAGAAAACTATTATTGTAATCGTTTATAAAAAAGAAACTTTTTCTTTTTGAATTGCACCTTTTTTCGTACCTTTTTGCTTAGCAAGAAAGTAGGCTACATCTTGGAAATCAAAGAAAAAAGAGGTTTTTCTTTGTATTTCGCTCGATTTGCACTACCTTTGCACCCAGAATATAAACGTTTATAATAGAAAATGGCATTAAAATGTGGTATTGTGGGACTGCCAAACGTCGGCAAGTCCACTTTGTTTAACTGTCTGTCGAGCGCTAAGGCACAGGCAGCCAACTTTCCGTTTTGTACGATAGAACCCAACGTGGGCGTGATTACTGTGCCCGATGAGCGACTGACCAAACTGGCAGAAATTGTGCATCCAGGACGCATCGTGCCTGCCACGTGTGAGATAGTGGATATTGCAGGTCTGGTGAAAGGTGCCTCGAAGGGTGAGGGTCTGGGCAACAAGTTCCTGGGCAACATCCGCGAGACGGATGCCATCATCCACGTGCTGCGTTGTTTTGAGGACGATAACATCACCCATGTGGATGGCACCATCGACCCCATTCGCGATAAGGAGATTATCGATACCGAATTGCAACTCAAGGACTTAGAGACTATCGAAGGTCGTCTGGCAAAGACCGAGAAGGCTGCTGCTGCAGGCAACAAAGATGCGAAGATAGAAGTCGCCGTCTTGAAGGCCTACAAGGAAGCACTCGATCAGGGAAAGAACGCCCGTGTGGTGGAGTTTGAGACCAAGGACGAGCAGGACTGTGCCAAGAACCTGTTCCTGCTGACCAGCAAGCCCGTGCTGTATGTCTGCAACGTAGGCGAGGCCGATGCCAAAGACGGCAACGCCTTTACGAAGAGGGTAGGGGAGCTCGCCCAGGAAGAGGGTGCCGAGATGATGATTATCGCTGCCAAGACTGAGGAAGATATCGCCGAGCTGGAAAGTTACGAGGACAAGCAAATGTTCCTCGAGGAGCTGGGTTTGGAGGAGAGCGGCGTGAACCGCCTCATCAAGAAGGCCTACGCCCTGCTGAACCTCGAGACCTTCATCACCGCTGGCGAAATGGAGGTGAAGGCCTGGACCTACAAGAAAGGCTGGAAGGCCCCTCAGTGTGCTGGTGTCATCCACACCGACTTCGAGAAAGGTTTTATCCGTGCTGAGGTCATCAAGTACGAGGACTACCTGAAATATGGCTCCGAGGCTGCTGTGCGCGAAGCCGGCAAGATGGGTGTCGAGGGTAAGGACTACGTGGTTCAGGATGGCGACATCATGCACTTCCGCTTCAACGTTTGACCATCAGACTAATCAGAAAATATGCTAAATCAACTATTATATATCACTTGGGACCCTAACCTCGTAGCATTCGAGATAGGTCCTCTCAGCATTCGCTGGTATTCGCTGTGCTGGCTCATCGGCTTGGCATTGGCATATTTCGTGGTACGCCAACTGTTCAAGGACCAGAAGATACCCGATGAGAAGTTCGATCCGCTGTTTATCTATTGTTTCCTGGGCATCCTCGTTGGCGCCCGTCTGGGACATTGTATCTTCTATGAGCCAGAGTACTTCCTCAGTTCAGGCAAACACATGGTGGAGATGATCCTGCCCATTAAGTTCAGCGCTGACGGCGACTGGCACTTGACGGGCTACGAGGGACTGGCCTCTCACGGTGGTACCCTGGGACTCATCCTGGCCTTGTTGCTCTACGTGAAACGAACGGGAGTGAAGCTTTGGACGGTACTCGATAATATCGCGATTGCTACTGGTACCACAGCCTGTTTCATCCGTCTGGGCAACCTCATGAACTCAGAGATTGTGGGCAAGGTGACTGATGTGCCCTGGGCCTTCCTCTTCGTCAACGGCCATCCTAGTATTGCCCACGAACCGCGTCATCCTGCCCAGCTCTACGAGGCGCTGGCCTATGCCCTGCTGTTCATCATCATGATTATCCTCTACAAGAAGAGCAAACAGCCAACAGCTAATAGCCAACAGCCAGCAGTCCCCCAAGTGGGCACAGGCTTCTACTTCGGCTTATGCCTCTTCTATATTTTCCTGTTCCGTTTCTTCATCGAATACACCAAGGAGATTCAGGTGGACTTCGAAGCTGGTCTGCCGCTCGATATGGGACAGATTCTTTCCCTTCCCTTCATCGCCATCGGAGGATGGTTTATGATGAAAGGATGGAAAAAGGTAAAAGTGAATAGTGAAAAGTGAATAATTTGCTACCACTTTAGAAAGTAAAAAATGGATGCAAACGAACTGTTCACGATTTGTCAAGAGCTGGCTGAAGAAGAACCTTCAGCCAGTTCTGTCAGACGGATGCACGAACTGTTGGTGCTTTGTTGCAGCAACGGCGCACGTGAACAGGGTGGGACGTTTGGCAACCTTTTTTCTCAGATAGACTGGCTGTGCAAGCATCACGGACTGTCGGCAGCTGACACCATTGCTATTCAGACAGCCCGTCGCGACTCCAACCAAACCACCATTGAAGCCGATGACTGGCGCTACGACCTACGGGCCGTAGCACGCTTTATCTCGGCAGTCTTTCATGCCGATATTCCTGGTACGCTTCTTCGTCTGCTGCCCCCTATCAATCGACAAAGGGAGGGTGGACTCACCATCGATTGGCGCTATGTGCGTTGCATCGTACAGTCGTTTGACGACAGCCTCATTCATGCCACAACCGACGATGGTGAGGTGACTATTGACTATGCTTACAACGAGCAAGGACGCGACTTCCTGTACCTGCGAAAGATACTGCGCGAGGGTATGCAACTAAACATACTCGATGCCCATCAGGAGGGGAACAGGCTCATCCCTGGACTCGTGGTCGTAGAGCCCGACTTCCTCATTGATATCTCGTCGCTGGCTGGCTGTTTTACATCCTATGGTCACCACCCCTTGCACTATACCCTGAACCGACTGAAACCCTCTGCCAACACGCAGGCCATCCTTCTTGGTAACTTCGCTGGCGACGCACTCGACGACCTTATCAACGATCCTGAGAGCACCGTCAGCCACTCTCTGCAACGCTCCTACCGCAAAGAGGCGATGCGCTTCTGTGCGTGCGACGACTTCACCAAGGAGAAGTTCGAGACAGAGGCAGAGACGCAGGCTGCCAATATCCGTGAGGCCGTCAGTGAGCTGTTCAGTATCTACGAACGCGAAAAAGCCCTTCTGGAGCCCTCGTTTGTCTGCGAACGACTGGGATTGCAGGGACGTGTTGACTTGATGACAGCCGACATGCAACTGCTGGTAGAGCAGAAGTCGGGAAAGAACATGAAGATTGAGCACCACAGTCACGACCCCCACGGACTGCAGCGCGAGGACCACTACGTTCAGCTATTGCTCTACTATGGTGTGCTACGCTATAACTTCAACAAGAGCGACCGTCAGGTGGATACCCGTCTGCTCTATTCCCACTATCCTGCCCATCAGGGACTGTTGACGGTGAACTACTACCGCACCCTGTTCCGTGAGGCTATCCGTCTGCGCAATCAAATTGTTGCCACAGAGTTTCTCATCGCCCGTCAGGGGTTTGGACGCATCTTGCCTCTGCTCTGTAACGATGTTGTCTATAAAGATGTTCAGCGTGATGGGTTCTTCCATCAGTATGTAGAGCCAAAACTCACGATGTTGAACGCCCAGCTCTCTATGCTCAACACCCTCGAAAAGACCTATTTCGAGCGCATGATGACTTTCGTCTATCGCGAGCAGCTGTGTCAGCGGTTAGGCGTTGAGGAAGGACACGGCGGCTCAACAGCCGACCTCTGGCAGATGCCGTTGAACGAGAAAGAAGAGACTGGCAACATCTATACAGGACTTATCATTACGTCGCAACAGCGGTCTGACGAGGGTGGGGGATACGACCTCATCACCCTCCGCCTCCCCACATCTCAAACCTCAAACCTCAAATCTCAAACCTCCAAGAACTTCCGTCGTGGCGATATGGTCTATCTCTACGCTTATCAAAGTACGCCAGACGTTCGGCAGAGTATCCTCTACAAAGGCATCCTGCAAGAGATAGGTACAGACCAACTGGTGGTGGCCTTGAACGACGGACAGCAGAATCCTGATGTCTTCGCCCCAGACGAGCAGCAGCAGTGGGCTATAGAACATGGAGGCAGTGACAATACCGCTTCTGCTGGCATCCGCAGCCTCTACCAGCTGATGACAGCCGATGCCTATCGCAGGGTCTTGCTGTTGGGACAGCGAACACCACAGGCCGACACCTCGCTGACGCTTACCAAGAGCTACCATCCTGCCTACGACGATATCGTGCTGCGCGTGAAACAAGCACGCGACTACTTCCTATTGGTGGGACCACCAGGCACAGGCAAGACCTCGATGGCGCTGCGCTTTATGGTCGATGAAGCCCTTGCCAGCAACCCTTCGGCCCAACTGCTGCTGATGGCTTATACGAACAGGGCTGTCGATGAGATTTGTGAGATGCTCTGTACGGCTGGGCATCCTTTCCTACGCATCGCCAACGCTGCCTCGTGCGAACCTCGTTTCCGTCAATACCTGTTGGAAGAGAGGATGAAGCCCACAGACACCCTTGATGACATCGAGGCCTACGTGCGTCAAACGCGCATCGTGGTGGGCACCACATCGATGCTACAGGCGCGTCCGTTCATCTTCCAACTGAAACACTTCTCGCTGGCACTCATCGACGAGGCTTCGCAGATACTCGAACCTGGTCTCGTGGGACTGTTGGCCAGCGACGCCATAGACCGCTTCGTACTCATAGGCGATCACAAGCAGTTGCCTGCCGTCGTTCAGCAAAGCGAGGAACAAGCTGCCGTTAGCGAACAATGTCTGCGCGATATCTGCCTGACAGACTGTAGGCAGTCGCTCTTCGAGCGCCTCCTCCGTTGGGAACAGCACGAACAGCGGACGCAGTTTGTAGGTACCCTGAAGAAACAGGGACGCATGCATCCCGATATTGCGCTTTTCCCAAACGACCACTTCTATCGTCAGGAACAGCTCGACATCGTACCATGTCCACACCAAGAAGAGGCGTCACTCCACTACGATGCCCCCTCACAAGATGCCATCGACGACCTTCTCAAGCAACATCGCATGCTCTTCCTGTCTGTTCAAAAGACAGAGAAAACAACCTCCGACCAGACCAATCCTGACGAAGCTCGCATGGTGGCCGACCTCGTGCGTCGTATTCATCGCTTCTATGGTGAACGCTTTGATGCCACCAAGACGCTGGGCATCATTGTACCCTACCGTAATCAGATCACGATGATTCGTCAGGAGATTACCCATCTTGGTATCGAGGGACTTACCGATATCACTATCGACACTGTTGAACGCTATCAGGGATCGCAACGCGATGTGATTATCTACTCGTTCACCATCAGCCGTCTCTATCAGCTCGACTTCCTCACCCAGAACACGTTTGAGGAAAACGGACAGACCATCGACCGCAAACTCAACGTGGCCCTAACGCGTGCTCGCAGACAGATGCTGATGGTGGGCAACCCACAAATTCTTAATCATAACAGATTGTTCCGTCAGCTCGTTTCAACCTGCCATCATGAATAATTCTTAAAAATTAACAAACAATTGATGGTTATTTGAAAGAAAATAAGTAATTTTGCCATCGGATAATTATTAACAAAAACTATCTGTTATGAAAAAGACCAGTTTGAAAGTAGCAGTTGTTCTGCTCAGCGGCGCACTTTTGTGTAGCTCATGTATCGGTTCGTTCGGCTTGTTCAACAAGTACGAGCAGTGGCAATGCAACATGACCAGCAGTAAAATAGTCAATGGTATCGTTGGTCTTATCCTCCAACCTGTTGTTGGCACTATCTGTCTGACTGTCGATGCCCTTGTGCTCAATACCATCGAGTTCTGGACTGGCGAGAATCCTGTAACAGCCAGCACCCAGGTTGTGAAGGGACAGGATGGCCGTTACTACACGGTGAAGACCTCTAAGAAAGGTTACGAGATTATCGCTCCTACGGGTGAGGTGACGCTGTTTGTCTTCAACGCCAAAGATAACTCATGGAGTATGGTTCAGAATGGTATTACGAAGGAGATTCTCCACTTCAATGCCGACGGCACTATCCAGGCCAACCTGCAGAATGGTGAGACTATTACCGTCACCAACGACGAAGCCGGTCTCAATCAGGTTCGCGACGCTGTGCTGAACGACCAGAACCTCTGGGCAAAGCGATAAAGGTAAAAAAGGAAAGGCTGCGAAAGCAGGCTAAAACTCAAAATAATAAAAGAATCGTCTCGGGCTATTTGCCTGAGACGATTTTCTTAATGTCGTTGAGTTTGTTAAGGGCCTCAACAGGAGTGAGGTTGTTGACATCGAGACCAAGTATCTCATCGCGCACCTGAACAAGGACGGGGTCGTCGAGCTGGAAGAAGGAGAGCTGCATACCCTCACGACTGTTGGCAATCTGTGCCGTTGGCTTTCCTGCTGTTCCCACCTGGGCGTTGTCGCTTTCCAGCTGCTTCAGGATGACGTTAGCACGCTTCACGATACTGCGAGGCATACCTGCTATCTCCGCCACATGAATACCAAAGGAGTGCTCTGAGCCTCCACGCTCCAGGCGTCGTAGGAAGATGACCTTGCCATCGACCTCCTTCACAGAGACGTTATAGTTCTTAATACGCGAGAAGTTCTTCTCCATCTCATTGAGTTCGTGGTAGTGGGTAGCAAAGAGCGTACGGGCCCGTGCTCGCGGCTGTTCGTGCAGATACTCCACAATGGCCCAGGCGATAGAGATGCCGTCGTAGGTAGAGGTGCCTCGACCCAGTTCGTCAAAGAGCACCAAAGAACGCGGCGTGACGTTGTTCAGGATATTCGAAGCCTCTGTCATCTCGACCATAAACGTTGATTCACCCAAAGAGATATTGTCGCTGGCACCCACACGGGTAAAGATCTTGTCCACCAGACCTATTCTGGCACTCTCAGCAGGCACGAAACAGCCTATCTGGGCCAGCAGCACGATGAGAGCCGTCTGACGAAGCAGGGCCGATTTACCAGCCATATTGGGACCTGTGATGATAATGATCTGCTGACGTTTCTGATCCAGGAGGATGTCGTTAGGCACATAGGGCTCGTCAATGGGCAGCTCCGTCTCGATGACAGGATGACGCCCCTGACGGATATCGATGACGTCGCTGTCGTCGATGACTGGACGCACATAACGGCGTTCCTCGGCAGTCTTGGCAAAGCCCAGCAAGCAGTCGAGACGGGCGAGTAGGGTAGCGTTCTGCTGAATCTGCGCGATGAACTGTTGGGTAGCCACCACAAGGTCGTTGAATATCTGCGTCTCCAGCGACAGAATCTTCTCTTCTGCCCCCAGGATTTTCTCTTCGTACTCCTTCAGTTCCTGCGTGATGTAGCGCTCAGCCTGTGCCAGCGTCTGCTTGCGCACCCATTCCTGGGGCACCTTGTCCTTATACGTGTTGCGCACCTCGAGATAATAGCCGAAGACGTTGTTATAGCCAATCTTCAACGACTGTATACCCGTCTGTTCGGCCTCGCGGTTCTGTATCTGCAGCAGATAGTCCTTACCGCTGTAGGCAATGTGGCGCAGTTCGTCGAGCGCATCGTTGACACCATTGCGGATGACGCCACCCTTCTGCACCAGCTGTGGCGGATCGGGCACAATCTCACGGTCTATACGGTCGCGAATCTGTTCGCAGAGTGAGAGATGCTCACCAATAGTAGCGATGACAGAAGGATTCTGATTCTCACACTGGATCTGACAGGCCTGTTTGATGACGGCTACAGCCTGAAGAGCCACCTTCAGCTGTACCATTTCGCGAGGTGTCACACGTCCTACTGCCACCTTCGAGATGATACGTTCGAGGTCGCCCACACGCTGCAACTGTTCGTCAACAACGGTGCGGAACTCTGGCTCACGGAAGAAGTAATCTACCACATCGAGCCGATGTCCTATCGCCTTCTGATCCTTCAGGGGGAACACCAGCCAACGACGCAACAGACGGCTACCCATAGGCGACACCGTACGGTCGATGACGTCGAGCAGCGAACGCCCATCG
>Ga0247610_10001957_pt1 | contig 24559 bp, 17 predicted proteins | sample 174DNAGHGhighgp2_FD_193483 | JGI IMG/M metagenome (GOLD analysis project Ga0247610, IMG submission 193483) | Sheep rumen microbial communities from Palmerston North, Manawatu-Wanganui, New Zealand - 1742 DNA GHGhigh gp2 | ecosystem: Host-associated > Mammals > Digestive system > Stomach > Rumen...
AACCATCATCGACCACAATAATTTCAATATCTTTGAGACTTTGATGACGCACACTGTCTAGCGTACGTTCAAGAGTATCTGCCGCATTATAAACCGGTATAATCACACTGACCTTAATTTCCTCACTCACTTCCGTCACCGGTCGCTCATAAAAACGGATACCATGTTGCCTATCATAGATGCCCCATATTCCCGCTAAAAAAACAAGAATCAAAATACCACCTAAACATCTCCGCCAAAAAATCATCATTTTTTGATAAAAAGTTATTTTAACAGGGAGATAGCTCAGCCACAATAAAGAAGCAAAAAGAAGTATGCTATGCAAATAAAGAGGTTTCATAAAAATAGGAAAGATAAAAAATCCCCCCAAGACTGTAATGAGCAGAGAAGCACCGGCAAAAAGTGCCAGATAATGATATTTCTTCAAGAAAACGAGAAAACAGAGTAATTCTCCCCACATCATCACTTGCAGATACAAACGACAATTTTCATCTTGGCTATATAACCAAAACCGCTGACAATCCAACGCAAAACATAGCAAAGAAACCCAGAAAGCAAACATCAATCCGAGATATTTCTTCTGCTTAAGAAAATATAAAGCGCCCCCCCATATAAGTATCATCAATCCCCAACCGAAGAGTGAAAAGTCAGTCAATTTGCCCCTAAACCAATAATAATCATTTATGGTATGATAAAAAAACAATGCACAGCACAATAATGTTGCCGCCAACCCTAAGATTTTTCCGATATTTTTTAACATATTACGTATATAAGTCACTCTCTAACAATCCTTCACATCATTCAAAAGCATCAAAATTAATACCATCTTGAGCAAAATAATAGTTTATCTTTTTCCGCCAATAATAACGATTAAGCGGCATCATTCCCTTATAATAATCAATAAAAGAGAAAAAACGAATATTGCGCGCGGTATTACGCCACCGCGCTGTTTCTTCCGGTGAAAATCCGGCATTTAAGATAAGGTTTTCGAGTTCCACATACATTTCCGGCGCTTCATCAATTGGTCTATGACCGGAATTAAGCGAAGAAGATGTTACCCCTCTGAAATAATAATAAGTAACATCATGCGCCACCGCCATTTTATTAGCATACATATAAGCTTGCGTTGAAAAGAAATTATCCTCATAGATTGTGCGCCGATGCGTAAACCGAATTTTATGTTTCAGTAAATAATCTCGCCGATAAATTTTTTCCCATACGTACCCCAAGGCAACATCTTCATAATGTGCCAAATCTGTGATAACATCTGTTTGAGTAAATTCATCTTTCGGCCAAAAATTAATATACTCTAAGGGATATTCTTGCGTCACCATAAAAATTTTACCGGCCACAGCCATATCCGCATCATATTTTTTTGCAGCTTTATAAAGTTTTTCATAATAATCTTCAGACACCCAATCATCATTATCCATAAAACCGACATATTCGCCTCTGGCTTCATCAAGCCCACGATTACGCGCCGCCCCGACATATGCATTTTGCTGATGAATAATCTTAAAGCGTTTATCATGGCGCGCGTAGCGTTCTAAAATTGCCGCACTGTTATCCCAAGAACCGTCATTAACAACAATAAACTCAATTTCTTTTAATGTTTGATGTCGCAAACTATCCAAAGCCCGTTCCAGAGTTTTCTCAGCATTATAAACCGGCACAATCACACTGACTTTAATTTCCTCACTCACTTCCGTCACCGGTATTTCATAAAAACGAATACCATGATGAGGCTTATTATAAACATTCCAAGTGACGAGAACACTTACCAGCGCAATTAAAAATAACAGCAATCCCAAAAATTTCAGAGTACGCGCTTTCATTATCATCACGTTCCGTTAAACTCAAACCATCCCACGCAAAGTTTTAACCACCGTTATATAGGACGTCACTGCGGTTAAGAGCGCTGAAACAACCGGCAACAATAAAATAATTAACCAACTCTCCACGCTAAATGTCACCGCATTAAAGATACCGGCTTCAATTCCTTTAGCCATATCACCGATAATCATAATTGCCGGCACAGCCAATATTGTACCGATAATACCGGCCACAAAAGACATTTGCGAAATTTGTTTGACATAATTCATTGCCACATATTCATCAGTAGCTCCCATAATATGCAAAATATTAATAATTTCACGATGCACATTTAATCCCGTCTTGACCGCATAGATAATAGCCGCGACACAAGCTCCCGCAACCAAAATAAGAATAGTCACAGCAAGCATTTTCAATGAATTAATAAATTTGAGTAAACGCGCCAACCAAAGATTATGATCATTTATAGAAGCCTGCGCAGATATCTCCGAAAGTCGGACGGATAATTCTTTGTAATCAAAATTTTTCGCATTATTAATTTTTACATCTAAGAGTTTTGGTATTGGCAAAAGCTCAATATCAACATTATTACCGAGCCACGGTTCAAGCAAAGCATGCAATTCTTTATCAGAAAGAACTGATACTTGTTTCACATCAGGATACCTTTCCAAAAAGCTGACCACGTTTAAGAGGTCTTTACGACTATCCTCATAATTAGGCAAAGGCAACACTTGAACCGTAAAATTTGATACCACTTGTTTTTTAGAATTCTCAAACATAGTATTAATACCCAACACACCGGCCAGAGTAATAGCAAATAAAAAAACGGAAACCGCCACAATGACGCGTAGAAAAGTCTTAGAATACCCCTCATCTATCGGCAAAGCGGCAGCTTTATTTGCCGGTGGCTGTTGTTTGCGTAATTCTTTCATACGTTTTTTATCCGGTTTAGGCTTCTTTGCCGGCTGTGGTTTAATAGCAATTTGATGTATTTCATTTTCAATCATTCCGATATCCTCACAAACCGTCATTTAATATAACTGAGTTGTCCACCCGCCAGTTGCAAGCGCGGATAATTATAACGTTCCATTAATTCATTAGAGTGTGTAGCAATGATAACGGTTGTTCCCAATCGATTAAGTTCTGCAAAAAGTTTCATTAATTTAAGAGCAATTTCGCTATCAACATTACCTGTCGGTTCATCAGCAAGTAATAATTCCGGGCGATTAATCACCGCTCTGGCAATAGCTGCGCGCTGTTTTTCACCACCGGAAATATCTGAAGCCTTAGCATACATATTATCAGAAAGCTCCACCCACGCCAAAAGTTCAATCACACGTTGCCGAATATCTTTTTCTTTCATACCGCGTAATCGCAAAGGCAAGGCCACATTATCAAACACGCTTAAGTGTTCAAGCAGACGGAAATCCTGAAACACAACACCGATTCTCCGTCTTAAAAAGGCCAAAGTATCGCGATTAGTCATCGCCACATTATTGCCAAACACTTTCAGTGTCCCCTCACTTGGTCTTTGAGCTAAATAGAGCATAGAGAGGAAAGATGTTTTGCCGGCGCCGGATTTTCCGGTTAAGAAGTGCATAGAGCCGCGTCTGAAAGCAAAATCGATATCATGCAAAACAGCAGCATTATCACCATAAGCCAGTCCGACATTTTTCATTTCCACGATTGGTTCAAATTGTCTGGTATCCATCATATATCACCTCACACATATGGATATATAATAGCAGATATAGAAACATTAAAAGGAGCAAACAGCTTTATCCCCAAAATTTTGCATATCAAACATCGTATATGCATCATATAAAATTTCATTGATTCTATAAAAAACAATGATTATAATCCGTTCTGTCAATAAAAAAGGAGCCTAAAAATGCTGATAAATTGCCCTAAATGTCATAGTATTTATGAAATACCTGATGATTTAATCGGAAAAACCGGACAAAACTTCCGTTGCCATGTATGCGCAAATATCTGGCACGTAATGCGTGAAGATGCACTAGGCTATAAAAATAACGACCTTGAAGAAGAACCCCTATATATAGAAGCTATTCCGGTCAAGGAACCACCTCATCGTCCTTACCCCGCAGATAAAGAAACGTATACAGTACCGGCAGACAGTAAATCAGGACGCCATACCAAATCCTCTAAAGATATTGTCTTAGAAGAAGGTGATGCTGACTATACTCCAAAGATAAGAGAAAAAAAAGAAATTACACTGACCTCCGAACATGGTACATCTTTTACCATCAATGCCGATACAGTTTACAATGAGCAGGAATTAAAAAAAGATAAAAGATCTCCCCATTTACTTGATGAAGATGACTTAAGTTTTCACGCAGATAGAGAAAATCGCTTATTACCGGAAGAACCATTTAAAGGCTATCCAAAAACTAAAGCTTTTCTTGTTATTTTGATGCTGATTGCTTTAGTACTGTTTTTGCGCCGTGAAGTCGTGGCTTTTTATCCCGATGCCGAACCTTTGTACAATAAAATACATTTAACCGGCTTAGATAATGCCAATCAATTAAAATTTGAGAACATTAATATTGCGGAAAATAAAATCGACGATAATACCATGATTACCATCACCGCTGATATTGTTAATCCCTCGCATTACAGGACTTATGTTCCCGATATAACCCTCAGCGGACAAAATGAGAGTTATCCGCCAAAACAAAATTTTCTAACGGCCGGTGAAAAGACCACAGTAGAAATCACCCAACCGATAGAAAAAATTTCTTTTCCAAACTTGACTTTGGGTTTCAAACAACCTTAAATAAATAGCTAGATTAATTTGATAAAGGAGAAAATTATGTTAAGAGAAGCTTTGCAAAACACTTTAAAAGAAGCCATGAAAGCTAAAGATATGGCCACCGTATCAGCCGTACGTCTAATCATCGCCGGTCAAAAAGAAAAAGATGTCACTGCCCGCGGCGCCGGTAAAGAATGTGCCTCTGATGCAGAATTGCTGGCTATGATGCAAACCATGATTAAGCAAAGAAATGAATCAATTAAAATCTATAACGAAGGCGGACGTCCTGAATTAGCCGCCAAAGAACAGGCAGAAATTGCGGTCATTGAACGCTTTTTACCTAAACAACTAAACGAAGAAGAGACCAAAGCCGCCATCACCGGTATTATTGCTAAAATCGGTGCCCAAGGCATGAAAGATATGGGCAAAGTTATGGCTGAATTAAAAACGACCTATGCCGGTCAAATAGATATGGGTAAAGCCTCCGGTTTAATTAAAACCCTTTTAGGTTAAACCTGATATGGCAAGTGATGACTTACAGCGTTTTATAGATGAATTGCGCTCACGCATTTCGATAGCAGATGTCGTCGGCGCAAAAGTCAAGCTTGTCAAAAAAGGGCGTGAATATCAAGGATTATGCCCTTTTCATAATGAAAAGACACCATCATTTACTGTCAACGAAGCCAAAGGCTTTTATCACTGTTTCGGTTGTGGCGCCCATGGCGATATTGTCAAATTTGAAATGGAAGCTAATGGCTTACCGTTTATGGATGCGCTCCAAAAACTTGCCCATCAAGCCGGTTTAACCATGCCGCAATTTTCCTCAAAAGACAAAGCTGAGCAGGAAAACAAAAAATCATTGTACGAGATTATGGAGCAAGCCTGCCTCTTTTTTGAAAAAGAGCTGAAAATGCCCTCCGGCAGTGAAGGTTTGCAGTATTTCACCCAAAAACGCGGTTTAACCAAAGAAATAATTCAAAAATTTCGCTTAGGTTATGCACCGAATAACAACGCACTTATGGCACATCTCAAATCTTTAGGCGTAGAAGAAAAAGATTTGAAAGACCTGGGTTTAATAGCAATTCCTGAAGATACCTCTCGTAAACCGCATGATTTCTTCCATAATCGCGTTATGATTCCAATCGCTAACAAACAAGGAAAGATTATTGCCTTTGGCGGTCGTGTGATGGAAAAGATTGAACCCAAATACCTCAACTCGCCGGAAACCCCCATATTCAATAAACGCCGTAATTTGTACAACTTAGATAAAGCCCGTGAAGTCGCATATAAAGAAAAGAAATTGATTATTTGCGAAGGATACATGGACGTTATTGCCTTGGATAAATACGGTTTTGGCTATGCGGTAGCACCATTAGGTACCGCCTTAACCGAAGAACAGATTATGGAAGCATGGAAAGTATGCAATGAGCCGATACTATGTTTAGACGGCGATGCGCCCGGTATAAAAGCAGCGATGCGTGCCGTAGACAGAGTTTTGCCGATACTAAAAGCCGGTTACTCATTAAAATTCCTTTTTTTACCGGAAAATATGGATCCTGATGAATATTTGCAAGCCCACGGCGCCGGTAGCTTTGCCGCATTGATGGAAAAGACCAAACCGTTAATTGATATTCTTTGGCAAAAATATACTGAAAATGAAGACAGTTCCACACCGGAAAAGAAAGCCTTAATTGAGCAGACACTTTTAGCAGAAACTGCCAAAATTGCTGATTATACTGTCCGCAATTATTACACAAGAGAAATTAAAAATCGCATTTATCTGACATTTAAGCAATCTGCCTGGCAAAAAAATCGCCAACAGGAAAGCACTTTAGCCACAGATAACAACTCCCTTCAAACAGCTCCTGCAAACAGACAGGATATACCATTCTCTGAACCACATACCTTGCGTCAATCTTCGACTTACACCACTAATTATCCAAACAATTACCAATCATATCGCCAGAATGGTTATGCTTCATCACCACGTTTTAACCCGATATCTTCCGTAAATGCACCTAAATATCGCAATAATATTAACCATACGTTTTCTTCCAATCCGGAAAACTTGCGCCAAAGCATTGAAACCGAACAAGATAAAAATTTACGTTTTATTATCGCTGCTGAATTGATTTATCCGGAATTAATCGATGATTATGAAGAACAAATATTTTTAGACGATATCAAAAATGATAAATTACGGCAATTACAAAACACTCTAGCTGATACTTATCATGAAAGCGACACAGCTCTATCAGGCGATGATTTATACAACATAATCAAAGAAAGTCCCGTTGCCCCGACTTTGGCATCTTTATGGGAACTGAGCATGCTTAAAAAACAAGCACCTTTTATCAATGATTTACGTAAAAACATTGAACAAATACTATCTGAAAACAAGCGTCGCAATTTAGATAATGAAATAAAACAATTAACCCGAGAAATCAGCATCAACTTTGCAGAAGAAAAATACATTCGCTTGCAAGAACTCAAAAAAATCCGCGATGAGCTTCTTCAGAACACAGAAGAAAGTGCCATTTAAGCATAAAAAGATATTGACAAACAAAAAAATCCCTCCTATAAGCAAATCGTTTATTTACGATTATCATATAGATATGTTACTTAAAAATCGCATAAAAATTTAATGTTGTAACAAAAGCCATGCTGTGAAGCATGTTATTGTTTGCTAAAAAGCGCAAAAAAAAAACCAATTGTGAATTAATGAGCCTGTTGTGAAACCCGCTCATTTAAGACATTTCCGGTATTGTGAAACACTGGATTTTGTTTTGCATTATATGTTATTTATTGTGTAAATTTTAGACATCAAAAAAATGAGCAACGGTTTTACATGACCTGTGGCTGTTTTCAAACAGAGATTAAGCGAAATCTCTGTTTTTTTTATGCCTTCACACACTCGTGTGCGCCCCGCGCGTAGCGGTTCGCAGAATAAAAAAAATTCAGTGAATTGTTTTTATCGAGAACTATAGCAGTTGTTAGCTTGCAACAGCAAGCATTACAACTGGCTTGACCGAAGCGCAGTTGACAAGCACTGAAGCGAGCCTTACGAAGCAAGAAGCTGTGCGCGTAGCACAGCCGCAGGCTATTTCAGGCGCGCAAAGGATAAGATAAAAATTTAAGGTAAGGTTAAAGACCTTGCCTTAAATTTTTATGCGCGCCTCCTCCTATCATTGCGAACAGCAACACATGTGACAATCCCCTCTTTGTTATTGTGAGGAGCAAAGCGACGTGACAATCCTCTTCTTCGTCATTGTGAGGAGCAAAGCGACGTGACAATCCTCTTCTTCGTCATTGTGAGGAGCGAAGCGACGTGACAATCCTCTTCTTCGTCATTGTGAGGAGCAAAGCGACGTGACAATCCTCTTCTTCGTCATTGTGAGGAGCAAAGCGACGTGACAATCCTCTTCTTCGTCATTGTGAGGAGCGAAGCGACGTGACAATCCTCTTCTTCGTCATTGTGAGGAGCAAAGCGACGTGACAATCCTCTTCTTTGTCATTGTGAGGAGCAAAGCGACGTGACAACCCTCTTCTTCGTCATTGTGAGGAGCGAAGCGACGTGACAATCCTCTTCTTCGTCATTGTGAGGAGCAAAGCGACGTGACAATCCAGAAAAAATTGCACACAGGCCTGAATTTGTGTTATAGGGCACATTCAGCCTGTGCACAATTTTATCGGTACTAACGCGTCATCCTTATAGCTACAAACGCGTCATGCTGAACTTGTTTCAGCATCTCATACAGTTTCTATCTTGCGTCATGCTGAATACGAAGTGCAGCGAAGCTCCACTCGTTTCAGCATTTCCTGCGCTTCCCATCTTGCGTCATGCTGAACTTGTTTCAGCATCTCCCACGGTTCCACAGAGTATACCTCCGCTCCAAGGGAAATCACCAAAAGTGATGGGTGCAGGGACGCCCCTGCCCCGTACGGGCAGTACTGCAAGGACACCCCTGCTGGCTGTGCGCCGCGCACTCGGGCCTACCCGACCCCCGTACGAGCAGTACCTCCTCGACCGACTACTCTGGGGATAGGTAAATATGCAGAGTTGAAAATCGCAGAAATCAACCCTATAAATAAAAAGGTTAAACAACAAACTGGGAGAAAAAATATGAAAAAGTTATATATCACATTGTGCGCTGTATTATTTACTTTTAATGCAAACGCATTTGATGTTGCCGGCAGTTTAAATAAAGTTTCCGCCGCCGCAGACAATGCCGCACAAAAAGTAGAAGCACAAAAAGCTGCAGACAAAGCTGCCAAAGAAAATGCTACCGCTGCAGTAGAAGCCCAAAAGAATGAAGTAAAAGATGCCGTAGAAGCAAAGAAAGCCGAAATAGAAGCCAAAGCCGCAGAAAACCAAGCTGCCAGTGATGCAAAAAAAGCAGAACAGAAAAAAGCAATAGAAGATACTAAAGACAGCTTAAACAATCTTAAAAACGCATTTAGCAAATAAGCTATAAGATTAAATAGCCAAAACTATAAGGTGTGGATTTTTCCGCACCTTAAATTTTACAAACCTGTCGCTTCTTAAATGGACGAAGAAATTTCCGGATCGGAAAAATAGTTGACAACAGCACGTGTAATAGCCTGCCCTAATTTTTTACGATAAGAAGCATCGCGCAAATATTTTTCTTCGGTATAGTTAGAAAGGTAACCAAGTTCTACTAAAACAGACGGAATATCCGGCGCCTTCAAAACGGCAAAACCGGCAAATTTATGCGTATTATTAACCAGTTTAACAATTTTCTTCATTTCATTGACAACATATGCGGCAAATTTGGATGATTTATTACGGCTGTCATTTTGAGAAAGAGAAATCAATACATCATTAATTTCCGGCGAATTATCTGAGAAATCCATACCATCAATAATATCCGCTTTATTTTCACGTTCAGCCAAAGCTTCAGCCTCTTTATCGGAAGCCGTTTCGGATAAAGTATAAATAGAAAGTCCCTGTGCATTTCTATTATAGGTACTATCAGCATGCAGACTGATAAATAAGTCCGCATGATAACTTCTGGCAATTGCCACGCGTTTACGAAGCGGAATAAAAACATCGGTAGAACGCGTCATATAAACTTTAAAACCTTTTGCTTCAAGTTGTTTCTTAAGCTCTTTACCCATAGAAAGAGTAATATTCTTCTCATAGGTACGATAAGAACGACCGATAGCCCCGGGATCTTTGCCACCGTGTCCGGGATCTAAGACAACAATTTTCTGACGTCGCGGTTTAGCCTGATAAGATACACTTTTGACAGAAGAAACGGCGGCAGGTTTAGGATTAGAAGAAATGCCCTGAGTCGTCAAATCCACAACAAGCCGCCAATTCTTTTGTCCCGCCTGCGGTTCAAGCGCAAATTTCCGCTTAATATTAGCATTTTCCTTTAATTCAAAGACAAGTCTTTTGCCCTTCCCCCCGGAAAGTTCGCCAAGACGAAAACTGCGAATAAGCGCGTTAGCGGCAACTTTAGGTGTGCTGTTAAAAACAACATTTTTGAGGTCAATAACTAAGCGATTCGGATTATCAAGCAAAAAAGCATCATATTGGAATTTCTCGGTTCCATCAAAAACCAAACGAATGCCATCAGCTTGCTTACCTGTACGAATATTGCTAACCCTATTGATTGCTAAAGCTTGAGAAGCAAAAGCAAACAGCATTGCAAAAAAGATAAGTAAACCCAAACACTTTTTAAGCATACAGTTCCTCAAAAATACAAAAGCACTACATAAATCTATATTAGAGTAAGACTGAAGTCGTTAAAATAGAATTAAAGTAAAAAAAAATATTCAAAAAACGACGTTGAAAAATTAAATATTTTTTTAGATTTAATGATTAAAATATAAAAAAACATTTTGGAGAGGTTATTATGACAGACGAAAATAAAAATGTAAGCAAAGTATTAGGCTCTTTAGCCGGAAAAATGATAAAACTGGCTCATACCGGGGCTAAAAAACTCGAAGATTATGCCAATAAATCTGCAGAGGAAAATAAAAATGAAAATGCCAAGAAATTGGCAAGTGTAATGCATAAGATAACAACAAATTTAGAAAACAAACAAGAAGACTACGTAGCCGGTGTTGAAAAGAACGCCGCAGATTTGGTTAAGCTTGGTAAAGAAACTTTCGGTAAAGTAAAACAAGTTTGCGGAGAAATGAAAACACGCGCTGAAGTAGCCAAAGAAAAAGCCGAGCAAGATTCTGCAAAAGAAGATGACAAGGCCGAAAAGTTGGCCGCTGATATGGTCGCCCAGATGAAAGCATCAACAACGCAGGCAGAAGCGGTTACAGAAGAAGCACCGGCAGAACCGGTTGTTGAAGAAACTCCGACAGAAGTTGCAAAAGACGAAACATCTACAGAAGAAAAAGAAGCAAAAAAATAAATAATATCAGATAAAGTAACGTAAAAAAAGCAAAGGCAGGATTTTTTCCTGCCTTATTTTTTTATCGGTTCTGCAAAATACATTCCGATTAATTGCCTTGATGAATAACAAGTTGCGGATAAGCGATTTCAATACCTTCTTCTCTAAAGCGATTAAGAATAATATATCTCAGATCACTATTAACGGCAAAATCAACGCGTACATCAGCCACATGAAAACGTAATTCAAAATCAAGCGAAGAAGCCCCGAAATCCTTAAATAAAACCATCGGCGCCGGAGTTTTAAGCACTCTTTTATGCGAACGAACACATTCCAACAATAAACTCTTCACTTTATCCACGTCAGAATCATAAGATACCCCAACCAATATGCTCTGTCTTTGCATATAGTCACCGTGCGTAAGATTCATAACAGAGGAAGAAATCAATGTTGCATTCGGAATAATGACACTACGCTTCGTCCAAGTTTCCAATTCGGTAGAACGAATATTGATTTGCTTAATTTTACCTTCCTCGCCACCGATAATAACCCAATCACCGGCCTTAAACGGACGTTCAAACAAGATAATGATACCGGCAACAAGATTTTTAATAATATCTTGTAACCCGAAACCGATACCAACGGAAAGAGCACCGGCGATAACCGCAAGGTTAGAAAGGTCAACACCCATCGCCACAATGGCTAAAATAACGGATATGACAAATCCTGTAAAAGAGACACCTGAAATCAGCGAATGCTTAATTCCCTCATCCATATTAATCCGTGCTAATAAATTATTAGCCAAACGCCGTCTAAACATTCTCACCAGCGTAATAGAAATCACAAACACGAGCAAGCCGGTAAAAATTGCCAATAATGAGATATTTATTCCACCAACTTTAAACCCGAATATCAATTTTTTAATACCGTATAACAAGACGCTCCCCGGCATCCCCCACAATCGCAACAGCATATAGCATAAAAAGAGAAGCAAAATCGGCGTAATAAGCAAAGACATCAACAAATCGACCTTGGATAAAAGACGTCTTCTCATTCTAAAAGTCTTGGCCCAAAAGACAATACCTCTGCGTAAGATATCTAAAATCATCGTGCGAATAACCACAAATATGCCCACAAAGACAATAGACGCAAAGAAGCGATTAAAAATAAAGCTGGCCAAATCCGGATAACCGAACAAGGATGTCCCGAAAGTAATCAAAGCAAAAATACATGCAAACAGAATCACTCTGGCACCGGTGCTCATACTTTCATTACCGTCATCAGCAACATTATCATCATCACCGGCCATATCTTCATCAGATTTATTTTTAATTTCTCCAAACATACTGACGGTAACCAAAACAAATGAGAATGCCTTAACAGCATCAGCACCGACTTGCAAAAGCAACGTAAGTGCCTCACTTGCCTCAAAATAACGTGTAATATGCAACAGATATGCACTGACACCAAACAAAATAATCGTCAATGTCATCGCCCGAAAGACTTTTTCCGCACGTTCATCGGTAATATTAAATAACCGCCAACGCCCGTTCCACGGAGCTAAAACCACACGAATTGCCGCTCTGGCCAAAATCATAAATAAAGCGTAATAGAATGCACTCGCCAAAGCTTTACCGAAAGTACTTTGTATCAATTCCTCATTAGAAATTTCCCAGAGCAAGCAGCCACCGGTCAGCAAAGACGGTATCACCCCATAAGCCAATGCGGTTGCAAACGCACCCAAAACTTTCTGTCCGTAAGTCGGCATTTCATCAATACGATGGTATCCCCAATGCCTGATGATATAGCTTCTGACAAATAAACCTAAAAACAGCGCAAAACCGATAATTAATATCACATACCAACTTTTGTGATAAAGATTATTACGTGTTTCGTCAGATAAATTCTTATACCATTCTACCGGAGATTTCGCGATATGAAAAAAGAATACAGCAGCATCACTGATTGCTCTAAAGAAGGTCTTAGGCACAACTAATGCATTTTTTTCTGCTACCAGATTACCGATAAAAATACGATTACGCGCCTCACCGATAACTGCCGTTACGCGCATGACCTCTGTTTTCAAGAGGTTTGCCTCAATTAATTTATTTTTATAACCGGAAACAGCTGAAGCGTATTTCTCGCGCATCTCGGCAATAGCCTCATCTTCCTCATCTTCGCTTGTTTCTCCAAAAGCCGCCAATGCTTCTTGTGCATAAACTTGTTCTTTTTCCAAACGACGCACTGCATTATCCAAAGCCAATTCGGTTGTATTCAAAAATGACAAATCTTCATCAAGTGTCTGTTTTGTAAAGTCATCAGTTTTGATACTTTGTTCAATTTCCTTCAAACGTGCTGTAATTTGCTTAAAATCAAACTCATCAGATGAAACAACACTTTCCTCTGTTTTCACCACAGATTTAGACGTTTCGGTCGATTTTGCCGGATTCTTTGCCGCAACAGAAACAGACATTGTTCCCATCAGCAATAGAACAACCATCAAAATCGTTTTCAAAATATTTTTCATCGTTTCATCCTTTAAGAAAATTATGTCCTATAAAAATTAGTGTTTTTTAGAAGCCAAACACCATTTAGTCAGCACAGAGAATGCCGTCTTAGCTGTACCGGCACGAAGATTATCGGCAACCGTCCAATAACTGATACCGTTTTCAACCGAAACATCTTGCCGTACACGACTGATATAGACGCTATCCTCGCCCTGAACATCATCAACACTGACATAACCGGCATCAACAGTTTTATCAAACACCACGATATTTTTAACCTTAGTCATGGCACTTCTTAAATCATCAGCATCGACTTCGTCATTAAATTCCGCATTAACAAAAGCCGCATCACCGATAAAAGTCGGTACAAAGGCGCAGTTTGCATGAACCTTAACATCTTGTTGCAACACTTTTTTGATTTCAGCATTAATTGTCCACTCCAATGCAGTTTCATCACCGATAAATTCACCAACTTGAGGCAAGACATTAAAAGCGATTTGTTTTTTAAAGATTTCCTCATCATCAGCCAGCGTTTCATTCAAGAATATTTTACGAGATTGCGTAAACAATTCGTCCATTGCTTGATGACCGTAATAAGATGTAGAGCAAAAGACATTAATGACCAATCTTTTTAATTGATGGCTTTTAATAATTTCTGCCAACGGCAATAAGGTTTGATAGACAATAGATGTCGGTACACCGACAACAGAATGTGAATCTGTCAATAAATCACCGTTTAATTCCGGAATAATCAATGGCACTTCCGCATCGGTAAAAGTTGCACCGCTGAGGTCGATGACTTTAGCGCCGGCCGTTGAAGCTTTTTTAATATAACGTTTAGCAACTTCTCTAGTTGTAGCAAAAATTGCAATATCCGTTTTAGCAAAATCAAATTCCTCAAGTGCAAACACGTCAATTTCATCATCTTCACCATAAGACGCCAATGTACCTAGAGGAGATTTCGGTTGCAGTGCAAACACATTATCGGCAGGAATTTCATTTTCTGCAAGCAAAGTAAGCAGTTCTCTTCCGGCACTTTCCTTAACGCCAACAACAGCAATTTTAGGCATATTTTTTCCTTTCATAACAAACATTCTGCAAGATATAGGGTATTTCTATACTTTTTTTTATATTTTTCAAGTATTTTAGAAGGGTTATAACCACACAACTTTCCCTGAAATTCCATGCATAAAGTGATGGGCGCAAGCGCCCAGCCTCTGCGGCTTGAGCAGCACCCTGCGTGTAACAGACAGCCGTAAGGCTGTTCGTGCCGAGCGAAGTTAGAGATGATTTTTTTGAAAAACAAAAAAATCATGCTCGGCACATTAAATTTCATCATTACGTAAGAAGCAACACCGCGTGACACTCATCTTCTTCGTCATTGCGAGTGGCAACGCCGCGTGACACTCATCTTCTTCGTCATTGTGAGGAGCGAAGCGACGTGACACTCATCTTTTTCGTCATTGCGAGCCGCTTTAGCGGCGTGGCAATCCTCCTCTTCGTCATTGTGAGCGGCAACCCCGCGTAACAATCCTACTCCTCGTCATTGTGAGGAGCGAAGCGACGTGACAATCCAGAAAGAATAAAATTGCACACAGGACTGAATTTGTGTTAAAGGGCACATTCAGCCTGTGCACAATTTTATCGTTATAAACGCGTCATGCTGAATACGAAGTGCAGCGAAGCTCCACTTGTTTCAGCATCTCCCTACGGTTTCTATCTTGCGTCATGCTGAACGACTAACGCGTCATCCCGAACTTGTTTCGGGATCCGATCCCCAGAAGTACCTCCGAGTATACCCACGCTCCAAGGAAAAGCCCTATAAGTGATGGCTGTCGGGCCTACCCGACCCCCGTACGGGCAGTACTGTAGGGACGCCCCTGCTGGCACTCGGGCCTACCCGACCTCCGTACGGTCAGTACTATAGAGACGTCGCTGCCCTTGCCTCTCGGTTGTCGTACCGACAAGTCCCATTAAGAAATCTCGTTCATAAGACGTCTGCGGTGTGAAGAAATTATTTTTATGAGAATCAAGCCCGCCTGAAGGAACATACTGATAAAGTTGAATCAATCCGTCTGCCGTTTTATAATCGACTTCAGGCGGATAAGGATAATGCTTCTCACCGATAACATCTTTCCCTGCCAATTTTTCCTTAAAGTTTTTATAGAGTTCCTGTAAAAACAACTTTCGCTTAGGATTTTTCTGTTCATAAAGTGCCCCATGAGCAACGCCGGAAACCGCAAATTCAGATTGCGCAAAAGAATTTGTTACTTCTTCAAAGCTAAGTGGTTTGGGCTCACGAATATACATATCGGAATGAGGATTAAGTGCATCATCTTCCATGGCATTTAAGACATGTTCGGTTTGTTCTCCGACATGACCGAAGAGCTCATCAAATTCAGACAAAGAAGCATATCTATTATGCGCCGTAACTTTGTCTTGTAGATACTTTTGCAAAGTATAAACATAATTCCGCCAATACGGTCTGTAAGTGCCGGTTGTAATCATATCTTTCGGCACGGCAAAATCCAGTTTTTGCAAATCAACTCCATTGTGCAGCAGCCAACATTTTAAAGCCGAATTATTCTCCACTCGATCAGCAAAAATAAGCCGAAATTGGAGATAATCCTTCAAAGAATATCTGACATTACTCGGACAAGTTTGAATGGACGGACGGATTTTGGCCATATCCTCAAAATTAAATTCAAATCCATATCGACTAATCGTATCAATATAACGCACATTGGCATTATTAAGCGCATTTTTAATACCATATTGAAAAATCTTAAGCCGACGCTCATTAATTTTTGTAATTGTATCCTCAAACGGATTAAGTCCATACGACAGCAGATGCACTTCACTGGTCGTATCAGCAGACAAAGAAGTAAACATCGCACTCGCTTCCACGCCTAAAACAACCCGTATATTTCGATATTTTTTAGGATTATCGGCAATCAATTTCAGTGCTTCAATTGTACCATTAGTCGTATTATGATCAGTAATCGCCAAATAAAACTTTTTATCCTTATCAAGCGCATTTAAACTATCCCCGTACGCGGCTGCCAAATTCAACAATTGCGATACGGTCATAATTCCATCGGAATTAGTCGTATGAATGTGAAAATTTGCGCCAAAAGTTTTATCACGAACATTAGTAAAATCATCTGTCATTGCATAAGTTAACGGTTCATTTTGATGTTTTTTCAAAAAGGCCACAAACTCTTCACTACCGGCAACAGCATCAAGCAAATGATAATCCTGCGATGAGCATCCGAGTCCGCGTAACAATGCTTTTTTATAATCAATGTCAGTCATTTTTTATCCTCATTTTAACAAGTTCAAACCTTCGCTAATAACTTCTGCGTTATTTTCATCTTGCATTTCCTTAAAATACATTTTAAGCCACACTATTTCTTTTATAACCGCATAGTCGTGCTTAAGCTTAAAAAAGCGCGCCATGTAAAATTTCCACCATCTGATTTGAAAACGCAGCACATCAACTAAGAATGTCGCTTCATCAGCAACTTTTTTCTCGCCTTTAAGCACCGGATAAATCACCTTTTGACAGAATTTATCAAAGAAACAATGTGGTACTTTTGTTAATTGCCAACAATCTTTTGCCATTTTTTCTTTTTCATAAAATGCACATGTCAACGGCTCTTGATAAAGCGGTGAAATAAATTTATCACCATTGACTTCAACCGGATACAACGGTGAATTCGGATCTTGCCAAGCTTTCATATCCGGTTCATAAGTTAAATCCTCCGCCATTGCAATCATCTCCTGCAATTCATTATCTAATGCTTCGGTTTTCAGGGGATATTTAACCATCAACTCATTTAAACCGTCACGCTTCAAGTGATAAAGTTTTTCAGAATAAGATTGTAACAGAAAATATTTATTGAGCTGATAATTGAACGAAATACCGAAGTACGGAATCACACAGCATCCGCGACACTCCGGCAAACTTCCCGAAGACTTGGCATATGCCTTAAATAAAGGTGAATTAATCGCCGCAGTTAGATTATCATTCCAAGCAATTTCATCTTTGATGGCATGATAACACGGCAACACCAAATTACCGTTTGGAGCAAAAGTCAAAGTATGTCGATTAGCCGAACACGGTGGCAGATGATTTGCCGTAGCATTCTTAAAGAAGTTCATAAAATGCAACAGCACCACAGTATAAGGCTTAAAAATTCTTTTCACGATATCCGGCATAAACTGTGAGATCTGATATTTACCGTCACGATCAATATATGGAAACATCGGACTGAGATAAATCAGCGCTTTATTTTTAGCAGCATAATCAATCATCGTATCCAATTCATGAATATTTCCCTCCGTCACCACGGTCATAATTTTCGGCGCCCGCACTTTAGCAATTTCCGCCACCGTATCCTTTACATTGTCACAACAATCCACCCCACGGATTTGGTGATAAGCCCGATTATCAAGTGTATCCAACGAGGTATTAAATTTATCGGCCACCTTTGCTGCCTCCAACATTTTACGTTTACTGATAGAAGCAATACAATTAGACGTTACCTCCGTTTTTATTCCCAGCGATTTAGCATACGCAAGCACTTCTGCCAAATAAGGATAAAGTGTCGGTTCTCCGCCGGTAAAATCCGCATAGCGAACACCGTGTTCATAACATTGATCAAGCAACCTTTTCGCTTTTTCCAACGACATTTCTTCAACATTTTGAAATTCTTTTTTGCGCCATACATTACAATACACACAACGTGAGTTGCAGCGATAGGTCACATAAAACCTTGCACAATAAAATTGATTTTCCACCATATATCCTCCTCATTTAAATATTTTTCACAGCCTGTCTGATTTTTTCAAGCCCGAGCAACAAATCATCTCTAGTAATATTCAAAGGCGGAGCAATCCGTAAAATATGTCCGCTCAAGATAGTTTCCACCCCGTTTTTCCTTGCTTCAAAAAACATCTTTTGCGCCAATTCCGTATAAGCTTCTTTGCCATCTTGAGAGCGTACAAATTCAATTGCAGCCATCAGACCGACCGCACGCACATCACCGATAAAAGAAGACAGGCTTTTAATTTTGAGTAATTCCTCATATAGGATTTCTCCCATTTCACGCACATGCTTAAAAATCTCATATTTTTTAAGACAGCGAAGATTTTCTGCCGCCACCGCCATATTAACCGGATGTGACGCAAAAGTGGAAGACCTTTCGCCACAACGTTTTCCATACGGATTATCGGTAATATACGTTCTTTCGCAAATCACGGAAAGCGGTCGTCCGTTTGCTAATCCTTTAGTAACGGAAATCACATCAGGTGTAATACCATACAAACCGTATCCGGCAAGAAAATGCCCTGTCCTTCCGCCACCGGTAAGTACTTCATCAGCAAACATCACTATGTGATTTTCTTTGCAAAATTCTTCAATTTTTTGCCAAAATCCTTGAGGAGGAATAATCACTCCCGCTCCTTGCACAACCTCAAAAATCACCGCCTTTGCCTGACGCTCTTTAAGTTTATTACAAATATCAGAAACGCAGCATTGCGCACAAGTTGCTTTATTTTTCCCCCAAGGACACCTATAACAATTCGGATAATCCACCTGAAAATTATCAAACAAAGCCGCTTTTTCGGTTTCATTAATAGTCAGCTTTGTTCCCATCGTTTTACCATGAAAACCGCCACGAAAAGCCGCAATCGGAATACGCTTTTTTTGATAATAATTAACAATATCGCTCAAAGCTCTATCCACCGCATAACCTCCATCGTTATAGGGAATAAATTTATAATCATCAAGCGGCATAAAAGAAGCCAATTCTTTATAAAAATCAAGTTCTGCAAGACTTCGTCTGCCATGCACATTGTCAAACTTATAAATCTGTGCGATTTCTGCTTTCATCAACGGTTCAAAACAATGCCCGAAAGAATTAGTAAAAATACCGGAAGTAAAATCCAAAAACTTATTTCCTTCAATATCTTCAAACCAGCTTCCTTGGCCTTTCTCCACCACCAGGTCTGCTTCTTGGCAATATCCCTGCGGCGTATAACGTGCAAACGTTTCAATCGCTGATTTATTTCCAATTCCAACCATACTTTTTCCCCTCTTCAGATGAAAACGGTGTCCGTGCATAAGCAAAGCTCATTTTTTTAAGCCATTTACGTTTTGCTTGCGTCAAAGTACTGAATGACGCTAACCGCCATCGCCAAGATTTCTGATAATCTCGTCCATAACAAATACGTGCATTATTATCCAACCCCAAAATATCCGGCATCGGTACAATCACTTTTTCAGAAGCTGAACGATACAATTCCTCAATCATCTTTTCCTGTAATTTTTGAGGCGATGCTTTTTTTGCATGCAAATAATAAGAGATGTAAGGCATATTTTCCGGTGCCAAAGATTGAATATACCCGTTCAATGTTTGGTTATCATGCGTACTGGAATAAGCCACACTCTTATGCGGATAATAGAATGGCAGATGGATAGTTTCGGTCCCGTATTCATTAGCAAAACCAAACTGCAACACCCGAGTACAGAGCCAGTTATATTTATTAAACAACTGATATGCTCTTTCCGGCACAGAACCCAAATCTTCCGCAATTAATTCCTTTCCTTTTTTATTAACCAACGCTGTAATTTTCGGAATTAAAACATCTCTATCAAAATCCGGACCTTCAAACCACTTTTCATCCTCGCCGTTAATACCGTAATAACGCACAAAACCGATAGCATGGTCCACACGAATGATATCATACAAATCGGCCGCTCGTTCAAAACGTTTCAAATGCCATTTATATTTATCTCCAGCCAATACATCCCAACGATAACAAGGCATTCCCCAATTACGACTGAACTTAGAGAAGATATCCCCCGGTACACCTGCAAAATATTTAATTTCATTTGTCTTTTCATCAATGGCAAATTGTCCGCGTCTACTCCACACATCAGCACTGTCATATTCTAAATAAAAGGGCATATCACCGATAATTTTAATTCCTTTGGCATTAGCATAAGACTTTAATGCCAACCATTGTTTCTGATACTCATACTGCACAAACTGCCAAAATTTGATATCCCGACTTAACTTACACCGATATTTGGTAATAGCCTGTTTTTGATAATCGCGAATATCTTCGTCCCACATATTCCATGGCTTAAATCCGAAATATTTTTTAAGGCTCATATAAAGACTATGATCTTTAAGCCAAAATTGATTAGCTTTCACAAAATTTTTAAAATCATTCGTTTTATCAAATTTCTTATCGCACCATCTGTCAAAAGCCAAATGCAATAACTTATAACGATTATTAAAAAGTTTTTCATAATCAATATCGGTTTTATTTTTACCGAAATCAAATTGATTAATTTCCTTTAGTGTCACCAATCCTTTTTGCATTAAAACTTCCGGTGAGATAAAATACGGATTACCTGCAAAAGCAGAAAGTCCCTTATACGGACTGTTGCAATACCCGGTCGGTCCCAAAGGCAATACAGCCCAAAGACCCTGTTCGCTTTCTTTCAAGAAATCAACAAATTTATAAGCGGCACTTCCCATATCACCGATACCGTATTTAGAAGGCAGACTGAATAACGGCATAAGCACACCGGCTCGTCGGTTATAAGCTTGTCCGTTAATAAATTTATCAGCATTTTTCATATTCTTCTCCTCTTCAATTTATCTTCCGTAACGGTATGCAATGGCCTGATGAAAAATATCCTGCCATCCCTCTTTTTTAATTCTTTCGTCAGGCATATAGCCACGTCCGGTTAACTCGGTTAAACCTCTCAGGCGTTTTTTAATTTTATCATTAAACGCATCAAAATTTTTCATTTTCCATAACCAAGATTTTTCAAAACTGTCACGATAGCAAACTCGCGCATCTTTTAAGCCCAAAACATCTTGCACCGGAAGAATAACTTTGCATGCAGAAGATCTGTAAAGCGTATCAATCGCCCCCCAAACAATTTCCTCACGTGATTTCACCCCAAGATAATTCATCACATACTCTAACTCTTTATCAGATTTTGTACTGATAAGTTGCGTCAAAGTTTCATTATCATGTGTCCCGGTATAAGCCGCTACATTTTGCGGATATTGAAAAGGTATATGGATATTTCTGGCACCATAACGCATATCCCCAACCGCATAGTTAAAGATACGCATACCAATCCAATTCAACTGGTCATAAAGATCGTGAGTACGCTGAATATTATTGCCAAGATTTTCAACGATAATATCCATTTTATGCTGTCGCGCCACCGCATCAATCGCATCAGTAGCAGAGCGTTTGAACATATCTGGCCCTTGATACCATTTTCCCGGCGCATCAATATCCGTAATACCGTAATAGTGTACAAACGCAATTGCATGGTCAATACGCATAATATCATACATTTCCGCATTTTTCTCAATTCGTTTGGCCAACCATTGATAATTTTCTTTCGCCATATTATCCCAATTATAGCAAGGATTTCCCCAACGAATATTTACTTCACCGTTTTCCCCCGGCAAACCGGAATAAAGTTTCACACTGCCATCGGGATTTAAATTAAACAGTTCTCTTCTGCTCCATACATCAACACTGTCGTGATTGATATAAAACGGAATATCCCCGATAAGTTTAACCCCTTTATTATGGGCATACTCCCTTAGTTGCTCCCATTGTTTATAGAATTCGAACTGCGTAAATTCCCAAAAACAAATATTCTTGGCAAAATAACGCTTAATCCGATTAATCGTCGTTTTATTATAGTTTTTAAGATTATCAGGCCAATCATACCATGCTTTGTATTGATGTCTTTCTTTCAAATGCATATACACAGCATAATCTTCCAACCAATCAAAATTTTTAAACTTAAAACTTAAAAACTCCTGTGACTGATGTCCGCCTTGTGCACACCAACGTTCAAATGCCTCCTTAAGCATGGATACACGATTATCAAATAATTTACCGTAATCAATCTTTTCCGGATGAGAGCCGAAATCATATTTCTGTACATCATTTTTCTTAAGCAGACCTTCTTCAATCAGCAAATCCGGCGCAATATAATAATGATTACCGGCACAAGAACAAATACATTGATACGGACTGTTCCCATATCCGATTGGTCCATTCGGTAAGAGCGCCCAAAGTTGTTGGTTTGATTGCTGTAAAATATCCACAAATTCACGCGCTTGCTTACCCAAATCCCCAATACCGTATTCAGAAGGCAAACTAAACAAAGGCATCAAAAGTCCGGCCTCTCTGTCATAAATTTTACGTCCATTTAAATCTGTCAAATCGAAACTCATATTAAAAATGCTCCTTCATCTATATTAAAACACTGTCCCGAAGTAAAAGCATAATTATTCTCTATAATTCTATAAACCAAATCGGCCACATCGCGTGGCATCCCCATTCGTCCGTGCGGCAATTTTGCCATTATTTTTTTCTCGTCATCAGCCGCCGTCATTCTTGTTTTAATATACCCCGGTAGAATGGTAAAAAAGGCGATTCGATCCCTATATTCCGGACAAACGGCTGCTTCTGCCGTCAACCGCATAATACCTGCTTTACTGGCCGAATAAGCCGCATCGGCACCGGTACCTGCTTTAAGCGCCGCAATAGAAGCATTGTTAATAATTACGCCTTTTTTAAGATGTTTAATTTCATGTTTCATACATATCATTGTGCCGATAAGATTTGTTTCAATCACTTCTTTGGCACAACTAATATCAACTGTTTCCGGTTTTTCCGGTACTTTACCGGTGCCGGCATTATTAAAAGCGGCATCAATATCCCCGATTTCATCCAAAAATCCGGCCACGGCTTTTTCATCACGCACATCAATTTTGGCATACCGAAACAATGGCAACTGTTGCATCATTTCCGCTCCGCGCTGATCCGCATCGTTAGAAGATATCCCGAATACTTGCCATCCGTGATTGCAAAAAAGCTCGGCTGTTGCCTTACCGATACCATGTGTCGCACCGGTAATAAAGATTTTCTTAAATGAATTTGTCATCAATTTCTCCTTTATGTTCCGCATACCATAAAACCGTTTCTTTTAATCCTTTTTTCAAATCATATTTTGGTTTAAACCCGAAGAACTGATTAAGCTTTTCAAAATTCATACATTGTTTTTTTATTTCGCCTTTTTCAATCACTTCTTCTTTTGTTTTAAGCGTTGAACCAGAATAATTCATAAGTAAATCAATAACTTCTTTCATCGGATAACTGTTATTCGTTCCAAGGTTAAAAGCTTCCCCAGAGAGTTTTTGACGAAGCGAAGGCTGCTTAAGATGCTCAAGCAATAAGGCAATGGCATTGGTTAAATCTTTAACATAAATCATATCCCGATAAAAAGACTGTGCTTCGCCGGTTTGGCTACGATACATCCTTAAAATCGGAGCTTCTTTTTTATGTAAAACTCTGTGTAATGTTCCCGGTACAATTCTGCTCTCGTGATAATCCCCCGGACCATACACATTGCAAAACCGATAAATGACCGCCGGAAAATTCTTTTCCTTGGCTATTTTTCTAACCCACGCATCAGCTTTCGCCTTGGATTCGTCATATGGATACGGCAACGGTTTCAACACATCTGTTTCATTATATGTCAACAAACTCCCTTCTCCATATACTTTATCGGTAGAAGCATAAAAGAAACCGTAAAAAGTTTCAGGATGCTTAAGCTGATAATTAACGGCACAATCCAAGGTATTAACCGTTCCATGATAATTGGTTTGCCAAGTTTTTTCAGCTTCTTTAAGAGCTTGTTGAATCGTTGCACAAGCTGCAAAATGCAAAACATAATTAATTTCTATATGGTTTTTCTCCGCCTCCATAAAGAGATTTTGCATAAATTTTTGGTCTGCCACATCGCCAAATCTTAAAATCATATCAGATTTTTCAAAAGTTTTCATATCCAAAGCAACATTAAGCGCCATACGCACCTGATTATCTTTCAGTACAGCCGCACAATAAAGATTATCCGGTCTGTCAATTCCGATAATTTTATAACCTTTTGCCACCAATTCACCAATAATATGCTGACCGATAAAACCGGTGGCACCGGTAATAAGGCAAATTTT
>Ga0247610_10001958_pt1 | contig 24553 bp, 21 predicted proteins | sample 174DNAGHGhighgp2_FD_193483 | JGI IMG/M metagenome (GOLD analysis project Ga0247610, IMG submission 193483) | Sheep rumen microbial communities from Palmerston North, Manawatu-Wanganui, New Zealand - 1742 DNA GHGhigh gp2 | ecosystem: Host-associated > Mammals > Digestive system > Stomach > Rumen...
GGTTATGAAGGCAAGAATACAGCGGGAGATAATCTAGTTCCTACATTACTTACAAGTACTGCAAGAAATATTAAATTAAATGCTGGTTTGACAACTTATGAAAATGGTCAAATTGCAGAATACCATTCTGGTCAATATATTAGTGTTTATACTTCAAACTCAACTAGAGTTTCATCAACTGTATCTAATCTTGAAAATATTAAAGCAGGATATTATGAAACAGCTGATTTAAGATTTAAAGAAGATAAGAACTATTATATTAAAAATGCAATTAATGAATATGAACTTGTAGAAGTAGTTGCAGGAGAAGAGATTCCATCTGATATAGTATATTATGAATGGAGAGATTTAACTCAAGTTTATAAAGTAGATGAATCTTCTTCACTAATTTATGAAATTAATGATACTTCAAATGGTGATAAGAATTTAGGAAGTTACGCAACAGATTATGTTGGTAAATATATTAAAACAGAAGATGAATCTTATCAACCTGGAAAAGTATATTTCACATTTGAATATGTTAAATTCGAAGGAACAGAATTTGTTCCTGGCACAACTTATTATGTAAACGATGGTACTGAATATACAGTAAGTGAAGATCTGGAGCCTGTTAGTGGTAAAGAATATTTCACATATGAAATAGTAGAATTCACTGGTGATTCATTTATTGATGGTATTGAGTATTTTGAGTTTAATGATGATGGTTATTATATGTATAATAGCGAATACAATGCTATGTTTACATATTATAATAAATTGGTAAGTTTGGAGAGAAACTTGAAAGCATTATCTTATGATGACTTACCTAAAAATATTATTAATCAATTACCTACTAAGGATAGTTCGGAATTGAGTGCAGTAGAAAATGCATCAGACGCTGATGAAACTCACTATAAGAAAATGGTAACATTATCTTCTGGTGATGCTGCAAAATATCTTACATTTAGAATTTGGCTAGAAGGTTGGGACGCTGACAATATTGATGGGCTAGCAAATCCAATTGACGTAAGATTATCATTCGCTTCTAAACGAATCTTTAAAAAGGATAATGATTAATTTGATTAAGAAAATCTAAAAAAAGGAGAAAAATAATTATGAAATTTAAAAGTTTAACAAAATTAGCTATGTCTGGTGTAGCTTTAGCTGCAGTAGCAACTACATTAGGCGCATCAACTTATGCATGGTATGTTGTTAACCCAACTGCTAATGTTACAAACATCAACGCTGCAACAGCAAATGCTGGTGATACATCTATCTTAGTTTCTAAGAATGGTACTACATTCGCTGGTAAGATTGCCTTTGGTGATGCAGATTATAATGGTAGTGGTACATCATATGCTGCTAACAATATAAATAATCCATTTATTCCAGTAAGACCTAAGGGAGCTACTGATTTATCAGCATTCTATGATGCAACTGTTGAAGATGTTACTGCAACAGGTGCTACAGATACAAATGCATATTTAAAATTCAATGTATGGGTTAAGGCTGCAAAGGCTCAAGATGTTCACGTTAAGTTATCTGTTCAAAATAAGACAGACAAAGATACAGAAGCTTCTGGTCAACAATTACCTACTCAATACGCTTATCAAGATGTTTCAACTTCTGTCCATGCAACTGATTCATTTACTGTAGATGCTGTCCATGCATTAAGAACAGCTGTTATTGTTAATGATAATACTACAAGTGGTCAAACAGTATATGAAACTGATAAGGTAGCATATACTCCTGGTTATGCTGCTGCATCAAAATATACTACAGTTTCTTTAGGTGATATTAATGATACTACAAAGATTACTAATAGTACAGCAACTATCGTTAATGAACAAGGTGAAGAAGCAACTATTACAGGCTTAAGTGGTGCTCACTTATATTATACTCAAGTAATGAGTGAAGAACCTGTTACTAAACAAGATACTGCTACAGTTTCTAATGGTACAGAAATTGCTGATATTACATTAGCTGCTGCAAATACAGCTGTTAAATTAACATTCATTATTTGGCTAGAAGGTGGAGATGACCTATGCTTCGATGCATGTGGTGGTCAAAACTTCGAATTTGGTTTACAATTTGACGCAGTTACTGCTTAGTTTATAGCAATATAATTTGAGAGAAGGAGAATTTCTCCTTCCCTCAAATATGTTTATTTTAAAATACTAAATGACTTCTAATTTTAATAATATGATAATTACCCCATCAATTATAAATAATATTAAAATTGCTGGATGATTTATAATATGCTATGGTATTCATTATTCAGGTTACGTAGCTGAAATAATATCACCATAGCATATTTGTCGTTTAGTATATAAAGTAAATATATTTATTATTTTATTAGAAAGGAGTGTGAACTTAAGTGAAAAAAGCTACTAGAAGAGTATATATGTCTATATTATTAGTTGTATTATCAATTTTTACTGCGGTAGCGACTACATTTGCTTGGGTTGGCATTACTTCTAATACAACATTTGATAAGTTTAGAATTAATTTAAGACCTAATGAAGAAGATGAACAATCTGAATATGGTATTCAACTTTCTTTAACAGGTGAAAAAAATGATTTCCATGATGAAATACCTGCCGAAGATTTATATAGAAGAATTTTATTAAATATGGGATATACTGATTATCAAATTACTAGATATGGTGGTCCAATCCAAGTATTTAGATCTATAAACCTACAACAGTGCACAGTTGCAAGAAGTTCTTTAGAAAATCCATCAACTAGTGGTAGATTTACTGATTTTTATGATATGAATGGATTAAGTTTAATTAACGCTAAAAATTCATATGGTGATTTTATAACTGCTAGAGGATTTATATTTTTTGATTTATATCTATCTATTTATAGTTTAAGTGATTCAGTTACTACAACTGCGCCTACAATTTTTTTAAAAAATGATTTACTAACATCTGATACATGTAGTACATATATCATGAATAGCATAAAACTAGACAATTATTTTTCAAATGAAATTTATGGTAAGACAACTGTAAGTGCCGCTAATGCTTGTAGAGTTGGTGTACAAAGATATGATATAGTTGGTAAAGGTGATTTATCAAAATATAGTATTGGTGCTAGCATGCATCCAAATAGATTAACTATATATCAAACAGGAAGCATGACTCCTAGATACGATTCTAGAAGTGATATATATGATTTTGGTGGAATTATGTCACGCGGTGATAATTTTGCGTACAAGTATTATGAGTCAATATACGGTGATACATTCGATGATTTAGAAGCATATATTTCTCTTGAAGAAAGAATTAAAACAAGAGGCGATGTTATTTATGAAAATGGTAGCGAATTAGATAGCACTAATATGTTATTACCATATAAACCATCGGCAGAAGGCTATAAAGACGGTGGTATAACATCAAATGATATGGTTAAATTTAGATTCTACTTTTGGTTTGAAGGATGGGATGGAGATTGCATGGAAGCAATTGATAAAGTCCCTGTTAATTTAAATTTAGTATTCTCTACAAAGACAAATATAAGTGATTAAATCGGTTTTAATTGTTCCATAAAGAACAGTTGAACCGATTTTTTTTGACATATTTTAAAAAAATGTGTATAATTATTGAAAAATATGTAATTTTACGATGTATATTTTTAATTAATTATTTATTTTGTATAACAAATATGGTAAAATCTAATAGAGTATAAGACAACTTTCGATAGAAAGAAAGATAATAATTACTATAGAAATGGTTGGTGAATTCTATGGAAATGACAAATGAAAAAGAAAAAAAAGAGAAGGAACCATTAACAACAAAACAAAAGGTTTTTTTAGGTTTACGTATTGTTGGTAATGTTTTCTTTTATTCTATACTTATATGTTTATTAATATTCTCTATAATGAATATCAATGGCGGAGATAGAAACAAAAATTTCCCAAATATTTTTGGTAGAGGATTTTTAAATGTAACATCTAACTCTATGGAACGTGATTCAAGTACAAAAGAATCTTGGCCTGAAGAGTGGGATGATTATAAAATTAAAGGAATTAAAAAAGGCGATTTAGTTAATGTTAAAGTATTTAAAAAAAGCCAGGCTAGTAAAATAAAAATTGGTGATGTAATTACATTTTATGATGGAAACTTGAAAGCATTAAATACCCATAGAGTTGTAGATTACATGTATAAGGATAATAAGGTTGTAGGCTATGTATGCCAAGGAGATTACCCTGTTAGTATTGATGATAGTGTTTATTATACATATGATAAATATTGTGAAAAATTCTTGCATACTGAAGCTAAATATAATGAAGATGGCTCTCCGGATACTAATTCTGTTGAATATAAGGATTGGAGTCAAGCTATGTATATGATTACTTCTAGTGATCCTGAACAAGTGAACATTCAATTTGTTGATGTTAAGAGTGTTAAAGGTGTTGTATATTCAGTTAAACCTGGTGGTGGAAAGACATTAGATTGGATGACTGATCATTGGTTATTAATATTTATTTTCCCAGTTTTAATTGTTCTAGTTTTTGAAATATTCTTAGTAATTAGAAATATTTTAGTACTTCGTGGTGAAAAGAATATTGAAGCACTTGATAATAGAAAAGAAGAAATCATTGCTGAAGAAAAAGAAAAGATGCGTTTGGAATTATTAGCTGAAATGTATGGTGGAATTGATAATATTCCTGAAGAAATGAGAAATCCAAAGAAAGCTAATAGTGAAGAACCAAAACAAGAAGAAAATAAAGAAGTAATAGAATCTAATGAAGAAAAATCAGAAGATTCAGTTACAGAAGATAATAAAGAAACTGAGTTAGCTCATGAAGAAGTTAATAATGAAGCTAATGCTATAGTTGAAGAAGAAACAAAAGAAGATTTAGACAAACCTGAGGTTGAATCAGAAGATGTAAAACCTCAAGATGATAATAAAGAGGAATAACATTTTAAAGATTCAATAGAGTAGGAGTTGAGTTTATGAGTAAATTTGCAAGATTCTATGTAGAGTTCTTAAAAGATTTATGGAACAATATCGTAGAATGGTTTGAATTACATATTGAAATTATTAAGAAAGTATTCTATGGTGACTGGTCTGGTTACTTTGAGTCATTAGGTAACTCAATTGGTGACTGGGGAGTATTAGATTATATTGCTTTCATACTAGTATTAGTTATTAATATTGGTTTCTTAGCATTATTTGTAATATTAATATTCCAGTTATTAAGAAGATATATCAGATTTGTTAGAAGAGAAATTGATAAGGATACATTAGTTGAAGAAGTTTCTTTATTAAATCAAAAAGTTGTAGAACTTATTGATGAAAAGAACAAAATCTTAGCTATGCGTGTTTCTCAAATTGGTGCTGGTAGTCAAGGTGTTGCTGATTATGAAGGTCCTAGTGGTAAGAAAAAGGCTGATAGTGAATCAAGATTTTCTAAGCTTATTCAAGTTGACCAAATGGCTGCAGAAAACCCTAGAATTACAGTTATGAATCAAACTGATATGCTAGATTTACCAGAATTAGTTGATAGATTTATTAATTATTCTGCATCACAATTAAAATTATTCTATACTAGAGATATTATTGCTAGATGGTTCGGTGGTCTTGCAACAGGTAAGATCCTAATTCTAGAAGGTATTTCAGGTACAGGTAAGACTTCCCTTCCATACGCAATGGGTAAGTTCTTTAATAATGATACTGCAATTATATCAGTTCAACCTTCATGGCGTGATAGAGCTGAATTATTAGGTTACTTAAACGAATTCACTAAGAGATTTAATGAAACTGACTTCTTAAAGGCTGTTTATGCATCTTCATATTCTGATACAATTAATCTAATTGTACTAGACGAAATGAACTTGGCACGTATCGAGTATTATTTTGCTGAATTCCTATCAGTAATGGAAATGCCAGATGTTAATGAATGGAAAATCGATATCGTTCCAGTTTCAGATGCACATGACCCTAAGAATTTAATTAATGGTAAGATTTTGATTCCTCAAAACTTATGGTTTATTGGTACAGCCAACAAGGATGACTCTACATTCACAATCACAGATAAGGTTTACGACCGTGCTTCAACAATCGCTATTAATAAAAAGGCTGACTTTATTGATGCACCTTATACAGATAATATAAATATGACATTCGAATATCTTGATGATATGTTCAAACGTTATCAAAATGGATGGCAAATGTCAGAAACTGCAACTCAAGCATTTGCAGAACTTGATGAATTTATTCAAGAGAAATTCAAGATTGCATTCGGTAACCGTATTATGAAACAAATTAGATTATTTATTCCTGTTTATATGGGATGTGGATTCTCTGAATTTGATGGTTTAGATTATATGCTAAGATTTAAAATCTTACGTAAATTTGAAATGTTAAACTTAACATTCTTAAAGAAAGAATTAGATGAATTAGTTCTATTATTAGATAAATTATTTGGTAAAGAACAATTTAAAGTTTCAAAGGATTATATCGCTGACTTGAAGAAGATGGCATAGTAATTCAAATTAATTAGAGTTAGTTAGTAGGTGATTTTATGGCCAAGGACAATTTTAATAATGATGAGTTAACCGCTTATTACTCAAAGATTTATGAACAATTAGAAGCTGGCACATCAAATGACCCATTCGGTAGCTATGTATTAGGTAGAGTTAAAGGTGGACAAAAAACTGTTTTAAACAAATCTCAATCAGAAATTAGAAATTTCGATATGTCTTATCTAGACACTATTGAAAGTGTTTATCCAGCTATTTATAAAATAATGAAAGACCCTAAGAAGTCTTTAAGATACGAACAAGAAGTAGTTGCCGTAGAAAAAGCTAGAAAGGTAAACGCTGATACTGTTCGTCACCTTTCGAGCCATACTCATTTAATTAAAGAGATTAAAAAGAATGGTGATGTTATACCTTCAAAGGTATTAACAACTTATACTGAAGAAGAATTAGCTATTTACGAAAATAGATTTATTAAATCTTTAGTAAAAAGAATGGAAATGTTCCTTGAACGTAGATATGAAGTAATGAAAATTTCACTTGAATCTTTTGAAACTGAAAGATTGAATGTTAAAAACGAATTCAAAATGTCAGGTCAAATGGTTACAGTTGAATTAGATGTTGCTATTAAGAATGACTTAACAACCAATGTTGAGACAACTAAGGAACAATTTGATAGATTATGTTATATGCGTGAAATGGTACAAGCCTTAAAGGGAACTGAATTCATGCGTGCTTTAGCTAAAGCTCGTGATGTATTACCTCCTATTATGAAGACTAATATCATTTTACATAACCCTGATTTTAAATTATGTTATGGTTTATGGTTATATCTTGATAGAGTAGATAGTGTTGCTACTAATATCGATATTAAAGAAAAGAGCTATAAATATTCTCAAGTATTTGATAAGGATATTTCTGAATGTATGGCACTTGCTTTAACTGCGTTTATTAAAAATAGACAAATTGAAGGTATTTATTCATCTAAGAAATTAGATCAAAAGAAAGCTCCAAAGCCTATTTTAGATAATACACCTGAACTTGAATTAAATTTAGAAGCAGATAATAAGAAACTTGAAGATTATACAATGAATGAATTATTATTAAGTCAAACAGCTAAATTCTTTGAAGCCTCACTTACAGGAATTCAAAAAACTGGTGTAACTTATAATGAATCAATCAGAGTTGTATATAGACAAATGCTAGATATGCTAGATCAAATCTATCCTATGGCATTTGGTGTTGGTGATGATGAATTAAATGCTAAAGATTTGTATGAACAGCTAGAATATGCTAGACGTCAATTAATGGTATTTAAGATTGTTCACCAACAAAAACAAATGAATATTGCCCGTATGGGTAAGGAATCTAAGAGAATTGAAAACTTAATTAAGAAACTTGAAGAGAAGATTAAACGTGAAGAAGCACGTCAACGTGAACGTGAAGAGCGTGAACGTCTTAAGGCAGAACAAGAGCGTCAAGCAGAACTTGAACGTCAACGTCAAGCAGAAGCTAGAAAACGTAAATTCGAAAAGGATGCTATTGCCAAGGCTAAAGAAGTTGAGCTTCGTCGTCAAGAGATGCTTAAGGAAGAAAAAGATAAAGATAACAAGAGAAGAGAATCTCTTGCTAGATTATTTGATGCTCATAAGAAGAAAACAGAATATCTTATTAAACAACAAGAAGAAGATAATAAGAACTTCAATGAATTAACTCCAACTGAAATAGCTCAACAAGCTCCAGCTCCAGTTCCTCAAAGAAGAAGAGATGAATACGATGACTTATCTGATGATGAATTAGCTAAGTTAATGGAAGAAAATGAGATGTTATTAAATCAAATTCCAGAAAAGGATTCAGAATTAGCAGAGGAACAAGCTAAGGTTCAAGCTCTTGAAGATAAGGCTAATAAAGAACCTAAGAAGAGTAAGAAGAAGACTATTGAAGATACTGATATTGAAGACTTATCAGATTCAGATTTAGAAAAGCTTTTAGCACAAAATATGGAAGGCGATATCAACTTTGGTGCTAGTGATTTACGTGATGAACCAAAGGTTATAAAGAAAAAGCCTACAATCAGTAAAAAGAAAAAGATGACTGATGAAGAGCGTGAAGAAGCTGAAAATCAAAAAATATTAGAAGATAATCCAGAAGACAATTCTAATTCAGAATTAGATAATATGTCAGATGAAGATTTGGATAAATTAATTAATGATAATGGCTTTGGTGAAGAACCAGCTGGATCAGTAAATGATTTACCTAATGATCCTAAATTAAATAAAGAGAATAAGAAATCATCAGGTCCTACAATTAAGACTCGTAAACAAGAACCTAAGGTTACATTTAATGATAATAATGATAAAGAACCTAAAAATGATGACTTACAAGATATTTCAGATGAAGATTTAGATGCTTTAATGAAAGAAAATGGAATTGGTGATGAACCTGAAGCTGTTGAAGCTCCAAAAGAAGAAGCTAAACCAACTATTCGTCGTAAACCTAAACCAGATTCTGAAAAGAAAAAGACTACAACTGATAGTCTAGATGATTTATCAGATGAAGACTTAGATAAATTAATGAAGGAAAATGGATTATTTGAATAAATCACTTTAAGGGGTGATACCATATGGAAGAAAATAAGGATTTAATTAGTCCAGAAGACTCACAATTAAATACTCCCCTTTCTAGTGGTAAAAAAAAGAAAAAAAAGAATACGATTATTGGGTATATAGTAAGCATTTTATGCTTACTATTATGCTTATATATAACTATAGAAGTTATAAATGCCAATAATCATAATAGACCACCTAAAATATTTAATTTAAGTATTTCATATGTTCCAACTGAATCAATGGAGCCAACAATATCTGCTAAAGATTATATCTTATTTAAAGGTATTAAATTTAGTGATGTTTATTGTGGATCAAGCGATAATCCTGAAGAAAACCACCAAACTGGTTCTGGTGACATAATTATTTTTTATAGCAAAAAAGAAAAGAAATATATTGTCCATAGAGCAGTTGGTAAAGGAATAGATGAAAATGGTAATAAATATATTATCACTTGGGGTGATAATAATGAATCATGTGATACAGAAAGGGTGACATCAAAAATGGTATATGGTAAATATGTTACTACTTTAGGTATTTTAAATATATTCTCAGGTGGAATAAATAAAAATATTATATTCTTTATATTAGTTTTAATGTTTTTAATTATGATAGGTATGCAAGTATTCCAAATGGCATTATCTCAAAAAGCTAAAAAGATTAAAACCGATAGACAAAAAGAAGAGGAAAAATTCAAAGAAGAATTGAAGATGCAAATAATGAAAGAAGAATTAGAACGCATCAAAGAATATAATAGACAAAAAGAATTAGAAAATAATGAATCAAATGATTCAAAAGAAGAAAAGACAAACGATATAGAATCAGAATAAAATAATAACCATAGGTATTCTTTATAAGGATTGTCTATGGTTATTTTTGTATAGAAAGGATTATATTTATGGAAAGATCATTAGATATAATAATACCAATGTATAATACACCTAAAGAATATATAACAAGAGCACTAAATTCTATTAATAAACAAAAAGGAATAGATTTCAAATCCATAGGTGTAATTATAATAGATGATTGTTCAACTAAAATAAAATATAAAAAATCATGGTTTAAACAATCATTTCCCAAATTACAAATAACATATATTATAAATAAAGAAAATGTAGGTGCAGGTGTATCAAGACAAAATGGTATTGATATAAGTGAAGCTAAATATATAACATTTCTAGATTCTGATGATGAATTTTATGGTAATGATATCTTTCCTAAGGTTTTTTCGGTATTTGAACAATTTGTCGTCGATAAAATATTTTCAAAAGTAAATGAAGAGACTATTATTGATGGTGTATTTTATAATGTTGTACATGATTTCAATTCTTTAGATAGTCTTCATGGTTTATTTGTTAGAAGACAATTTTTAATCGATAATAACATTAGATTTGATGATAAATTAAGGATTCATGAGGATTTTTATTTTGTAAGATTACTTAATGGATTTGCTGCCGATTCTAGAGCTTTTATAGATCAAATTACATATAATTGGAAATGGAATAGTAATAGCTTAATGCGTTCTAGAAAAGAAAGATATAATCATTTAGAGGATGAAATATATGCAATTTTAAAATCAAATGAAAAATTTGAAGAAGCAAAAATTGATTATTTAGATTTTTATATTGGCGGAATGTGTACTTTGTATTTATTATTAGCTTCCAATCTATTTAATTTTGAAAAGTATAAGCAATTAAAATCACAATATATGAATTTATTTATAAAATATTACAACAAAGAGAAATTTAATATGTTTGGCTTAGATAAATTAAATGAACGTATTAAAAAGAAATATGATGATCTTTTTAGATGTTATCCTTGGATGATTATAAAAGAAGATTTTAATAGTTTTTTAAAAAATAATAATTTAGAGATAAGCGAGTAATTATGGCGAATATATTAGATATAATAATACCAATGTATAATACACCTAAAGAATATATAACAAGAGCCTTAAATTCTATTAATAAACAAAAAGGAATAGATTTTAAATCTATAGGTGTAATTATAATAGATGATTGTTCAACTAAAATAAAATATAAAAAATCATGGTTTAAACAATCATTTCCTAAATTACAAATAACATATATTATTAATAAAGAAAATGTAGGACCAGGAGTCTCAAGACAAAATGGTATTGATATAAGTGAAGCTAAATATATAACATTCTTAGATTCTGATGATGAATTTATTGGTTTTGATTCAATAAATAATATTCTATCATGTCTTGAAGAATATAATTTATCTAAATTAAGTACTGCAGTAAATGAAGAAGTATTTAATGGTAAAGAAACAATTAATCTTAAACATGATAATACATCACTTCAATCATTGCATGCATTATATTTAAATAGAGAATTTCTATTAAAATATAATATAAGGTTTGATAATAAATTAAGAAGATATGAAGATTTATTTTATATTTGTTTAGTTAATTCATTTTCAGGAGAAAATCAGGCTTTTGTTGATGAAATTACGTATAATTGGAAATGGAATAGTAATAGTTTAATGCGTGATTCTAAACAAATTTATCCAGATTTAGATGATCAAATATACGCTTTTACAAAAGCACATGAAATATTAGACAAGAATAATATAGATTATAAAAAATCATTTATCTCTGATATGACATTATTATATTTGATTATTAATTCCAATATATTAGATTTAGAAGAATATAAGAATAATAAAGAAAAGTATATTAATGAATTTAAAAAAGAATATTTATTACATAAAGAATGGTTTGAATCGGTTGATAAAGAAATATTGAATAATTGTATAAATAAAAATTTGAATTCATTATTAAATTCTTATCCTTGGCTTAATATTCGTTCTTCATTTGAAGATTTTATAGAGAAAATTGGAGATTAATTATGGAAAGATTACTAGATATAATAATACCAATGTATAATACACCTAAAGAATATATAACTAGAGCTTTAAATTCTATTAATAAACAAAAAGGAATAGATTTTAAATCCATAGGTGTAATTATAATAGATGATTGTTCATCTAAAATTAAATATAAAAAATCATGGTTTAAACAATCATTTCCTAAGTTGCAAATAACATATATTATTAATAAAGAAAATGTAGGGCCTGGAGTCTCAAGACAAAATGGTATAGATATAAGTGAAGCTAAATATATAACATTTCTAGATTCTGATGATGAATTTTATGGTTTTGATTCATTCAGTAAAGTGTTATCTATATTCAATGAATATGATATTGATAAGATTACGACAAAAGTAAATGAAGAAATTATTGTTAATAATTCCTTGTGTAACATTTCGCATGATCCTGTTACATTAAATAGCCTTCACGGCTTATTTGTTAGAAGACAGTTTTTGATTGACAATAATATTAGATTTGATGATAAACTAAGAATACATGAGGATTTTTATTTTGTAAGACTTCTTAATGGATTTGCTGCCGATTCTAGAGCTTTTATAGATCAAATTACATATAATTGGAAATGGAATAGTAATAGCTTAATGCGATCTCAAAAAGAAAGATATAATCATTTAGAAGATGAAATATATGCTATATTTAAAACTAATGAAATTTTCGAAAATGCTGGTGTAGATTATTTAAGTCAATATATTAGTGGTATGTGTACTTTATATTTACTTTTGGCTTCTAATCTATTTGATTTTGAAGAGTATAAACAGTTAAAACCACGATATTTAGATTTATTTTTAAAGTACTACAACAAAGATAAATTTAATATGTTTGGCTTAGATAAATTAAATGAACGTATTAAAAAGAAATATGATGATCTTTTTAGATGTTATCCTTGGATGATTATAAAAGAAGATTTTAATAGTTTTTTAAAAAATAATAAGTTGGAGGCAGGTAATTAATTATGTCAAAAGAATGTAATAATATGAAATATACCTACTTAAATAATAAACTAGCTAGAAACGAGGCTAAAAAAGAATGCGAAAAAATAATCAAAAGTCTTCAAAAAGTTCTCAATGAATATTTTACATTTTCTTTTGAATTAATTGGTAGTGGTAAAACAAATATAATTACTGTTGATAAAAAAAGTAATTCATTTGACTTGGACTATAATATTATTATTCAAAAGGATAAAAAGAATTTGATTCATAACCCTAAGAAGATAAAAGAACTTTTCTTGTCAAAAATGAATGAAATTAATTGTAAGTTTAAATTTGATTTTCCTTGTAATTCTAAATCAGTTATAACATCTTCGAGAAAACCAATAAAATGTTATAATTTTTCTTTTGATATTGCTATACTTATTGAAGGAAATAATGGCAATTATATGAAGATTATATATGATAAACATAATGATAATAACTATAAATGGAATGAAATAAAAAATTCAAATCAATATCAACAATTATATTCAATAATAAAACAAAATCATTATGTAGAATTTAAGAGAATTTACTTGGAAAAGAAAAATTCAAATACAAATAAAGTTTCTTTCTCTCTGTTTTTAGAGACAATTAATGAATTATATGATAAATATGAAAAATAAAGAAGAATTAATAAATAAATTAAATATGTCTCCAAATGATTTGAATGCATTTAATCATTATGTAAAATATAGAGGATTGGATGATCATATTAAAGCATATGAATATTTAGTATCATTAAATAATAATGTTAATTATTCGATGATAGCAAGTGTACTAAGATATGATAAAAGAATTAAGAGAATTCTTTTTAAATATATAAGTTTTATTGAAGAATATGTAAAAGCATCAATTTGCAATTATTATACAATTGATACATATCCGATAAAGAATATAAAAGGAGACAATATATTTGAACATTATCAAGATAAGCAGTATAGTTATTTGATTAATGATTTTATTAGATTAGATGACTCGTTTATACTAAGTGTATTTGATAACTATAAAAAGAATAATTTGCTTGCAACAATAAAAGTTAGAAATGTTGTAAGTCATTCATATTTTTTATTGGGATACTTGAACTATAATAAATGTGTAAATGAAAAAATTAAGAGTTCATCATATAGAAGTAACATTATTAATATAAAAAATCTTTTACCTGAGTTTATGCGTAAATCTTTCACTAATGAAATTAATAATGCATATAAAGCAAAAAAGAATAAATATGAGTTTCAAGTTAGTTTTAATTTACCTAAATGTGTTATTATAAAAATATAGAGGTTTATTATGGAAAATATTAAAGAATTAATAAAGAATAAAAATAGAAATGAAATAATAGAAATATTAAATAATAAATTAAATACTAATTTAATTAATGAAATTAATATTGATAAATTAGATGATATTGAATTTAATAATGAAGTGGATAATATTATATATGAAATAGAAAATCCATTTGTTATTAATAATTCATTTGATTTAGAATTTATGGATTTAATGAATTTTTTAAAGAAAGTTAGTGAAGATGATTTAGTATTAAATTATTTAAAGAAATTAGAAGAAATTAAAAATAATAATTTAAATATATATAATTCATTTGTTAATTATTTTACTAGATTTCCATTATGGGGTTCATTAAATATTAATTTAGGTGATTTAACTGCACTTAAATTAAGAGCAGAAGCTTTAAAAAGACATATATATGATTATATGTGGTTATATAGAAGAGTTAATGATTATTTATCTAAAAGAACATTATATGCTATTTTATTAAATTGGACTATATTAGATTTTAATTTATTAGATAAAGTAAAATCAATATTCCCTGATTATTATGAACCTGATATTTTTATAGATAATAAAGATGATGTGTTTGTTGATTGTGGGGCTTATATTGGTGATTCTATTGCGAATTACATAAATACATATAGTCATGAATATAAAAGAATATATGCATATGAAATATCAAAAGAAACATTAGAGAAATTAAAATTAAATATAGAAAAGAATAAATTACATGATGTAATTATTAAACCATATGGTGTTGGTAGGGAAGAAGGTTCATTTTATATTAATGAAAATAATGATTCTTCAGCAAACAAATTATCTAAATCTGGTAGTTATGAAGTTAAAGTAGTTAAATTAGATGATGATATAAAAGAAGATATTACATTTGTTAAAATGGATATTGAAGGTGCTGAATATGATGCTTTAATTGGATTGGAGAATACAATTAAAAATAAAATGCCTAAGCTTGCAATATGTATATACCATGGATATAAGGATATTTATAGAATACCTATATTAATAAATAAAATGAATAAAGATTATAAATTCTATATTAGACATAATGGTGGTAATTTAATTCCTACTGAATTTACATTATTATGTAATAAATAATAAATTAAGCAAAAATCAAGGTCTTAATGTGAATAAATCACATATAGACCTTGATTTTATTTATTATATTGCTAAAATTATTAAATATGCTATAATAGTAATGCCACCATATATAGTGGCAAACGAGGTGATGCTTATTGAGTCAAAAAGAAAAGCTAATATCTTATATGCAGTCAAACCCACTGCCAACTGATATCAGCTTTGATGATTTTAAAAAGTATTTAGAATATTATGGATTTGAACTAAAAAGAACTGATGGTTCTCATAATATGTTTGTACACAATAAAAGTGGTCTTATGTATACAGTACCGACATTAAACGGACGCAATGTTAAAACAATTTATTTAAAGAAGGCAAATGAAATAATAAAACAAATGGAGGAATAATATGGAAAAGGATTATCGCTTTGAAGTGTTTACAGATTATTCATCTGGAAAAAAAGAATATGTAGTACAGTATTATGATTTTGATAGTGTTATCGGCTCAGGTATTACAATTGAAGAAGCAATTAATGAAGCCAAAAGTAATCTAGAATATTATATTAGTTATTGTAAAGATAATAATATTTTTATTCCTGAGCCATCTACTCATGACGAAATAGACTATAGTGGGAAAGTTACATTGAGAATGTCAAAATCTCTTCATAAGAAAGTGGATTTGTTATCAAAAAAAGAAGGAGTTAGTATGAATTCTTTTTTGTGTGAAGCAATTCAAAATTATGTTTTATCTAAAAATATGTCGTTTGAATTTATACAATTATTATCTGATGATATCAGATTAATTACTGAAGAGTATTTTGATAAAGTGTATAATTATAAGATTGATGAATCATCAATAAAAAGAGCTAACTTTAATTTTTATAAACAAAAAAGTTTAGCTGTATAGAGGTATATATGAGTAATAGTGAAAAGAAACTGCATTTTAAAAATGTATATGTAGAAATTAATAAGATTCAATATGAAAAATTGGATAATTTCCCACAAGAATATTCTAGTGATATTAAAATAATTACCATGGATAATTATGAAGTAATTAGTTATTCGATAGATGGTTTTTTATTAAAATATTGTAGAAACGTTGAATTTGATCCAAAATATTATTTTACTATTAGAGTCGAATACTTAATTGAATATTTGTTTGATACAAGAACAAAAAGCGAATACTCAAGTAAAGTAGATGAATTAGAAAGAGTAATTAATGAAAAGGCAATAAAAGCAATCGAAATGGTTGGTGCTCCATCACGCGCATCGACTTTAATTTCATCAATAACAATTCAAAATGGTTGTAATTCTGTCGTAACGCAACCAACATTCAAAAAATGATAAATATAATTATTTTTGACAATTGAAGAAAATAATGATATTATATCTATACACAAGATAATTATCCAATTTAATTGGACTGTGGTTGATTCGAAAAGAAGCATTTTTATGCTTCTTTTTGCTTTTTATACAATATTTATCAAATATTAATGTAATCTTCTTACACTTATATAATTCTAAATGTAATATTTTTACACTGAAATATTTTTAAGTGTAAATATTTTACACTACCATAAATAAAGCTATAATGAAATCTAACAAATCTAAAAAAGTTAATATTATTGAATATTATTGATATTTATTTTATAATAAATATACGAATACGATTTGAGGTGGTTTACATGGTAATATTAAATGCTATGTCAAATTTATTTAATAAAATTGCAGATAAAACAGGATTTGAAGTAGAAGATATTGTATTCTTTACATCTATTTTATTTGCTATTGTATTAGTTTTAATTTGGTTAATTATTAATTTATGTATTTATTTATATAAGAGAAAGAAACAAAAAGAAAAAGAAAATGAATTATTACCAGAATTTGTTGATGAAGAAATTCCAAATTATGATGAAAAAATAAAACAAAAAGAGGAAGAAGAAAAAGAACAGGAAGAAAAAGATGAAGAAGCTCCTGTTATTCTAGATGATTCTAATAAAGATAATAATGATGAATATTTAGATGAATTTGAAGAAGAATCTAAAGAAGAATTAGAATCAAAAGAAAATGAATTAGTTCCTGAAGAAAATATAGAAGAAATCAAAAATAATGAAGATTCTATAAATCAAGAAGTAGAAGAGGAACAAGTTGAAACTGAAAATGAAATAAATGAAGACTTAAAAGAAGAACCAGCTGAAGAAACAAATGATTCAAATGAAGAACCTATATTAGAAGAAACAAATGATTCTAATACAGATACTGAATTAGAACCTGAAAATAACACTGAAACAACAAATGATATAAATACTGAATCAGAATCTGAGAATAATGAAAATACTAATATAGATAATGAATCAGAACCTATATTAGAAGAAGCTAATAGCGATACAGAAGAAGTTAGTGAAGAAAAAGAAGAAATTGAAGAAGTTAAAGAAATAACTGAAGCACCAAATCTAGAGGTAGCTGAGGAAACTAATAGTGATTTTTCAAATGAAGTAATAAATGATACTAATAATGAAACAGAAGATGTATCAAATACTAATATAGAATTTGAAAATAAAAAGAAAGAATCTATAGAAAAGCTTGAAGCTTTACTTAATAGAATTAAAAAGTAGGTTTTATATATGGATATAGATATTTTAGAATTAGAGAAAGATATAGAAGCATTAAAGAATGCAACTACAGATGAAGAAATTGATTCAATAATGAAAAAATATGAAGATGCTTTAAATGAAGGCTCTAATGATATTATTGAAGAACCTGAAGAAATAAAAGAAGAAAAGAAAGAGAAAAAGACACCTCTTAAGAAAGCTCCTTCTAAGACTAAACCATCAAATGGTAGAACATATAATGGTAAATATGAAATTTATCAGGTTGGTGGGGATTATCAATATCATTTAAAAGCATCTAATGGTGAAATATTATTTGTTTCTGAAACTTATACATCTAAAGATGGTGTTATTAAGGCTATTGATGCCTTAAAGCGTAATATTGAAACTGGTGAATTAAGAATATTTAAAGATAAAAAAGGAAATTATAAATTTAAATTAGTTTCTAAAAACTATAGAGTTTTAGCTATATCTTCAACATATTCACAAGAAAAGAGTGCAATTCGTGCTAGTGAGTCATTTAAAAAATTCGCACTTAAGGCTGAGAATGTATATATTGATTATGAGGATGCAGATTTAAAAACAGCAACAGTAATTGAGATTAAACCAGATCCTAAGGATGGCGGTAAGTTCGAGGTTGAATTATTTGATGGTGAATATAGCTGGGCATTAAAGGCATCTAATGGTCATATCTTATGTCAAGCTGAGGGATTCACATCTAAAAAGGGTTGTATGAATTCAATTGAAACATTTAAAAAGAATATTGAAGAAGGCCAATTTAAATCTGTTAAAGATAAAAATGGTAATTATTGTTTCAAATTATATACACCATCAGGTAGAATTTGTGCAATAGGTGAATCATATACATCTAAATCATCAGCTGAATCTGCAGCTAATTCTGTAGTATCATTTTATAAGAATGCTGATTTAGAATATAAAGAAAGTTAATTAAAAGGGTTACGCTTGTAACCCTTATATTTTAGGAGTTTTATTATGTTAGATATAAATATTCCAAATAATATAATTAAAGGCGTAATATCGGGTAAAAAGAAGGATAGTATTTACAATAAGGGTACTATTCAATTAGTAAATATCAATAATAAGGATATTTTACAAATAACCTTATATACTAATACACAGGCATTCCATAATAATATCGATATTAATGAATTCAATAATTATATTATCGATCTATTAGAAAAATATTTTAATAATTTAGAATTAGTTACTAAAGAATATACTTATTCATATAGAATTACATCTAAAGGTAAGGTTTTAAATAATAGAAGATTAAATAAAGAATTAGTAAGTGTTAATACATTACACAATAAAGAAAAGAATTATTTAATTTCTGAAGGTATGATAGTACCACCTTTAATTGATTTAAATGTAATGACTAGTGATGGTAAAATAGTAAAAGCTAATTATGATAAATATAAACAAATAAATAGATTTTTAGAAATAATTAATGATTCTATTAAAGATGAAAAGGAATTAAATATAATTGATTTTGGTTGTGGAAAAAGCTATTTAACATTTATTTTATATTTCTATTTAAAAGAAATTAAAAATATGAATATAAATGTTATAGGATTAGATTTAAAAGAAGATGTAATTGATGAATGTAATAGAATTAAAGATAAATATAATTATACTAATCTAAATTTCTATAAAGGTAATATAAAGGATTTTAAAGATAAAAAGGTAGATATGATTATTACACTTCATGCCTGTGATACTGCAACAGATTATGCCCTATATTATGCAATTAATATGAATGCAAAATATATTTTTTCTGTTCCATGCTGCCAACATGAAATAAATAATCAATTAAAGAGCGATAAATTCCATTTATTTAATAAATTTGGCATATTAAAGGAAAGATTCTCATCAATAGTTACTGATTCAATTAGAGCTAATATATTACAATATTATGGTTACAAAACTCAAATATTAGAATTTATTGATTTTAATCATACTCCAAAGAATTTATTAATTAGAGCTATATTAACAAATAGTCCTAATAAAAAAATAAAAGAAGAGATTGATTCTCTTCTTAATGAATTAGAATGTACGCAAACATTATATGAATTATGTTTTAATAATTAGTTTTTATAATTAATGAATTTAAAATATTCATTTACATATTCTTGGGCTTCAGTCTTATTTAAGATATGAGCCCATTTTTCTCTTTTAGATAGATCTACATTTTCTGTATATTCATAATATCTTGCGGTTTTATCTCTATTTGTTTTACTCCATTTATTAAATCCAAGTGGATTTATATGACTTCCTAATTCACATAATATAAATGCAGCTTGTCCATAGTCTCTCCATGGTCTTGATAAGAATACATTTTTTGCTTCACCATTAGTTGTCATTTTGCATTTATAGAATAAATATCCAAATTTATCTGATTCTTCATGACTTGGTGCTGATATGTATCCTTTTTCCTCTAATCTATCTCCAATTGATATGATATTACAATTAATAAATAATGCATATGCATCACCAAATATGAAATCTACATTGCCATAGATACTGCATGAATCATATATTTGAATTGTTTTTCTATAATTTAAGTGAGATTCTGGTAAGAATCCTTGATGTCTTATTATTAAATCCTTTGGTAAAGGACCTGTAAATAGTGTATCTTGGGCACCTTTGATGTTTGAATTATATATTTTAAAGTTAGTACCATCTACGTGTAATGCGACTGCTTGACCATATTTATCTGAATTAGAGCATGAATTTTCGATTGTTACATTTTCAATATATACATTATCTCCACCAACATACATGGTATATGTTCTAAAAGTGTTACATTCATTGTAATCTTCCATTATTTTATGATAATAATCGCCATTAGTGATAATGGTATTATCTTTATTCTCTCCAATTATCCTTATATTATTATTAAAGAATTCAATTTTTTCATTATATATACCTGAATGTATAAATAATTCATCATTTTCTTTTAATAATTTTAGTGTTTCGTTTATTGAATCACTTGGAAAAATTTCATATTTCATTTGTATCACCTCTTTAATGTTATCACATTTTAATCTTAAAGGGTATATTAAAAAATTATAATTGTGCTATATCTAAAAATCTTTGTGCAAGTTGCACATAAATTATGAAAATTCTATTGACTAATATATGTATTAATGCTAAAATATTTTGTGAAAAAAGTGAAAACGCTATATTTTTGCGCGCTTTTTATGTGAAATAATTGTAAATTTGTGTAAAATATGGCGAAGAGTCATAACAATCGTTATGAGGTGGTAGTATCAAACAGAAGGGTTTATATAAATATATGGCATTTGACCTTCTAACAATAACAATTGTCGGTTTTATACTTGAAGTTTTGTGTGTTAAATTTGGTTCAACTGTATTTTATGGGACACCTTTTATATGTATATCATTCCTAATGGTTTTTATAGCAGTTGTTAGATGGAATTTATATGGTCTTATAATAGCGCCAATATTGGTTTTAGCAACAATTGTTGGAGGCAGATGGAGTGAACTCCCATATTTAGCAGCTGTTTATGATTATAGAATATATATATCAGTTCTTATTGGATTATTATCTATAGGATTAAATGTTATTATATTTAAAAAATATGGAACAGCAAAAATTACTGTTTCTTGGTATAAAATAGTAATTATGATAATTATTAACTACTTGATATTTAGTCTTATTCAAGTAGTAGTATATAGATTGCTTTCAGCACATACATTAATGCATAATGGCAAGATAATGTATGAATATATAAATAAAGACGATGAAATAAAAGTATATAATTTATGTCGTTATGGTGAAAGCGGTTTTGTTTATGATTTATTCGGACTTATAGTCGGAATAGTCGGAACTCTTATTCTTAGGTCTCAAGGAGTTGTTTGTAATGCGTTACAAAAGTCCATTGAAGATAGAAAAAATGCTGAACTCGATCGATTAGACAGGGAAAATTTTTCGATTGATGAATCAGTTAATATTGAAGAAATTAGTGGTGAAATTTCTTCAAATAAGGACGAAGATTCAAAATCTTAGTTCAATTTAGTATTAAAGGATGGTGTGTTTATGCAGAAGATAGTTCAGACTGATCAAAATGTAGTTGATGAAGTCGAACGAACAAAGTGGAAACGTACGCTTGAAACATTAGCAAGAGATTGGCGTTTATATGTTTTATTAATTCCAATGCTTTTATTCTTAGTATGCTTTAAATACCTACCAATCGCAAGTATTTTGCAAGGCTTCAAATGGGGCGACTATGTTGATGATATTTATGGTGATCAATGGTGTGGCTTCTATTGGCTTGATTATGTATTTGAAGGTCCAGCAGCATCAATGTTCTGGACAGCGTTCAGAAACACATTCGTTAACTCAATGTATGGTTTAATATTCGGATTCCCAATCCCAATTTTCTTAGCCTTACTATTCAGCGAAATCAAAAACCAATATTATAGAAGTTTCTTACAAGTATCTTGTTATTTACCACACTTCGTATCTGCCGTTGTTGTTACAACAATCATAAGATTATGGTGTATGGGTGAAGGTATTAAGAACGCTAATGACGCCGGTGGTGTATTATATCAAATGCTTAAGGCGTTTGGATGGAATAAGTTAGATAATGGACAAAAATTCACATCAGATTTATTATTACATCCTAAATTCTTTAGACCAATATACCAAGTTTCTGGTGTTTGGGAAGGAGCCGGTTATGGTTCTATAGTTTACTTTGCAGCAATATTAGCTATTTCACCAACAAGCTATGAAGCAGCAAGAATTGATGGTGCATCAAAGTTACAACAAATCCGTTATGTAACATTCCCTGGTATGGCACCAACATTAACAATTATGTTAATTACTCGTATCGGACATATCCTAAATATAGGTTATGAAAAGATCATTCTAATGGTAGAAGATAAGAACTCATCATGGGAAACAGCAGATGTTATTTCTACATATGTTTACCGTATGTCAGGTAGATCAGCATATGTAACAGGTGCTCCTACTGCCCAAATTGGTATCGCGATGGATTTATTCAATGCGATAATTGCGATGGCTCTAGTATTAGGTGCTAACGCTATCAGTAGACGTGTATCATCTACTTCATTATTCTAGTTGGAGGTATACGTTATATGATGAAAAGACTAGATAGAACGGAAATAGTATTTAAGATTTTCTCTTACGTACTACTTACATTATTTGCACTTGCGTGCTTATATCCATTTATCTTCATCTTATCATGCTCTGTTTCAAGTGAAAATGCAGTTGATGCTAACGAAGTAGTTTTAGTACCAATTGGATTTAACGTAAAAGCGTATAAGTATGTATTTGAGGATAAGGGATTCTGGTTATCATACTGTAACTCATTCTTCGTTACGATGTATGGTACATTAGTATCAATGTTAGTTGGTATTTGTGGTGCTTATGCATTATCAAAACCTAGACTAATGTTTGGACGTGGATTTAACTTCATGTTAGTATTCACAATGTGGTTTAATGCAGGTATGATTCCTACATACCAAAACTTCAAGGATTTTAACGTTAATAACATTTATATGTTCATTATAGCGTTAGGATTTAACGCATTTAATATTATCTTGTTGAGAAACTACTTCGCATCTGTTCCAACTGAAATAGAAGAAGCAGCAACAATCGATGGTGCAACAGAGTTCCAAATCTTATTAAAGGTTTATGTTCCTATGTCAAAAGCATCAATCGTTACAGTTGCAATGTTCTATGCAGTATCAAGATGGAATGGTTATATGTGGGCTCAAATGCTACTTGATGAAGATAACTTCCCATTAACTGTTTATATTCGTTCAACAGTTGATAGAATTATTACAGATATCGATGCAGCAGGTCAAAACCAATATGGCTTCTCAACTTATGCATTAAGATATGCATTCATAGTTTGTTCAATAATTCCAGTCGTAATTATTTATCCTAAGCTACAAAAATACTTTGCAGCTGGCTTAAATGTCGGTGGAGTTAAAGAGTAATAAAAAAATAAAAAGAAAAGAAAGAAAAAAGGAGAAAAAAATGAAATTAAAAAGAATTGCTTTATTAAGCGCTGCAGCAATTGCTGCATTATCACTTGCATCTTGTAAGGATAAGAAAAAAGATAAGGAATCAAAATCTAACGAATCTGTAGAAACAGGTTCAAAAGAAAGTGCATCTCAAGAAAGTGCATCTCAAGAAAGTGCATCTCAAGAAAGTGCATCTCAAGAAAGTGCATCTCAAGAAAGTGCTTCTGAAGAATCTAAAGGTTCTGTAACTTCTGGTTCTGATGTTTCTAGCGATTCAACTGATACAACTACTGGATCTGATGAGACTTATGGTGAAAATGGTAGATTAGACTTATGGGTAAGCTACAATGGTGCTCAAGGTGTTACTTACCAATTAAATGACGCATTTAATAACCCTGTTGATGGTACAAGTTATTCAAAAGGTGCTTTATTACCTACATGGAAGAGATTCCAAGAATTAACAGGTACTACAATTAAGGATGCTGTTAAGTATGGTACATCTAAAATTGATACAGACTTTGATACAATTGACAAGGATGATTTCAAATCTCAAACAAGTTCAAGCAA
>Ga0247610_10001961_pt1 | contig 24514 bp, 42 predicted proteins | sample 174DNAGHGhighgp2_FD_193483 | JGI IMG/M metagenome (GOLD analysis project Ga0247610, IMG submission 193483) | Sheep rumen microbial communities from Palmerston North, Manawatu-Wanganui, New Zealand - 1742 DNA GHGhigh gp2 | ecosystem: Host-associated > Mammals > Digestive system > Stomach > Rumen...
CTCGTACTATTTCTGTTCCGGCTGGCGTAAAGAAAAATGGCATTGGCGTTTATGGTGACCATAATGCTGAAATGATTGTTTTAAATATAGATAGATATTTTGATAGTTAGGATTTATTGAATACTAATGTTGCTATTAACTGGAACTTCACTCCTATGGGGGCAAAAACTCCTCTGTTTGACGAACCATAGGCAGTTCCAGCTTTTGCACCAAATGCGGATTTAAATCCAGAAAAAGTTACTTTTGGTTTTATTATTGATAAAAATATGACTAAAGGACGCGGGGTTCTTACTTTTTCTGTTACTTTTTATACTACCAATAGTAATGTTATTGATTATAGCTTAAATACCTTAACAGCGTCCGTTGTTATTAATGATACTTTAACTTTAACTAATCCTTCTATTATTCATGATGAAATTGATAATTATTTAAACCGTTTCACAAATAGTGTCTATCAAGATAATACTATTTCTCCTGTTGGAACTCCTGTTTGGAAATCTGGCGATAAAGATGAAAATGGAAATTATACAGGATTAGAAAAAGTTGCTTATTTTGCGCCAGAAGAAGATTTACGTAATGTATATGAGCAAGGAGCTTTATTAACCGCTTATGCTATTGTAAATCCAGCTACAGCCGACGTAACTTATAAATGGACAGAGAGCCCATTAAATAGTAATGTAGCAATGGGACGTGACTTTAATACAGTTAATTTATCTAGTGATTATATTGAAGTCCAATTACCGGCAGAAGATAATGGAGAACATTATTACTTTAAAGATGAATCTGGAAAAATTGATACTGAACATGTATTAACGTGGGCTGAAGCTAAGGCAAAATTAGAGGAATATGAACAAGATGATTCTATTTCTTATTTACCTTTAAGAATAACAAAATTAACTGATACAGTAGATTTTAACGATTCAGAAAAAACAGAACAAAGTCAAGAAAATCAAGATAATATTATTGTTGATGTACATGGCAATATTGTTAAAATGGTTAGCCTTGATGAATTAAATACTTTTGCATCTACTAATCCCGATCAGGGAGAAGCAAAATGGGTTGCTCTTGATATTGATACAGGTCTTGAAACCATTGTTGGAGTTACTTGGAATGGTTATCCGTTAGATGCTAATGATGTTATTGAAGCTTCATCAGCTGGTTTGCCAGCCGGGCATATAATCTTTTGGGCAAAAGCTAATAGTCTTTAGGTTGTCCCAAGAACAATTATTTTGACAAAAGATGGTTATAAAGATACTCAATTTAGTATTTATTATGATGGAATTGACCCATCAGCTAACACTGATAATATTAATTCTGTTGTAATTAACGATGCTGATAAACCTAGATTTGCCATTCGCGGTTCTTCTTATCGTGCATTGGCAGCTGGTAATTATCAAGTTGCTGCACAAGCAAGAATCAGTGTTGGAGATCATTATGAAAAAGTATTAGACACAAGTAATTTAAAAGTTAATACAAATTATTACTTGAAAGATGAAAATGGTAATATTGATAAATTAAATCCTGTTAGTAATGAATTGGCTTCAATTGCTGCTGGACAAGGAAAAGAACTTTATATTTTCACTAGTGCTGCTAGAAATAGTGCTGTTGTAGAAAGTTCAGTTTTAACAATTCCTCCTGCTGTATAGCCAAAAGTTGTCTTAGAAGTTGGAGCTGAATATCAATTTGATGCTGATGGCACTGGAGCAATCATAAGACAAGAAGATTATGATGGTCCTGAATTTGTTTATTTAGATGACACTCAAATGCCAACTTTAATCGCTACAGTTACTATTCCTTCTGAGCATATTGAAGATAGTCAAGGAGCTTTTGCAGCTGAATTAATAAAAACTGATTCTGAGGGAAAAGTCGCTCAAATTACTAAAGATGACATTGAAAAAGGTTCTTATACCTTTAATCGTTTACCAGTTGATGGTAAATTTGTTTTTACTCCAGAAGAAGGAGAAGGAACTTATTTAACTCGTATTATTAATCGTCGAAATGGAACATATAGTATCTCTGATACTGAATAGGCTCAAACTATTACAACTTCATTCGTTGCCCCAGAAAATAGAAAATTAACTATAACTGGTGCTATTTGGGATCGTGATGATGAAGATCGTCCTACAGCTGGCTATCAAGAAGTTTTAGTTGATGGTGATCGACCTGTTGTTGATGGATAGAAAGTTTTAGTAAACTTAGAAATTAATCGAATTCATCCTCGTTATACTTTTAATATCGTTGATAATACAAATATCGATAATACTAAATATAAAGTAGAAGATATTGTTACTAAATATTATGTAGAAGAGGTTGAATACGATATCGTTCATGATATTGTAACTCCTCGTACTCCTGATAGTGATGGTAATGTTCCTGGTACTCAAGTTCCTTATGAGTTTTACGGAGAAGAAGATTTGCGTGAAATTGTTATGGATACAAATGGTAATCTAACATTTGAAATTAATAATGACCCTGGATATTATCGTATTAAAATAACTACTTTTTATCATGGAACTTGCCATATCAGTTATACTGATGTTTTTGGTATTACTACTCACTAATATATAATTTTAGGAGGGAAATAATATGATTACAGGTAGTGCAGAATACAAAGAATATTTAGCGTCATTGGCTAATTCATATAATCCTCCTAGCATGTTAATTAGAATACCGGCGGAAGAACCAGTATATAAAGTTGATTTAGAAACAAGAGTTATAGAGCCTCCACGCCTTTTAGGAGTGGAGGCTGATCATTAGGCTGAATCATTATTTTTTATTATGGATAGATATTATAAAAATATTGATTTATCAACCTGTATTGGAGCCGTTCAGTTTAAAAATGCTAAGCATGAAGAGTATATGTATATTATTCCAGCTTATGATTTATTAAGTTGTCCTGGAAAGATTATTTTTGGTTGGAATATTCAAAGTCCTGTCACTAAGTATGGAGGCTCCATTCAATTTTCTTTTAAATTTTTTAAAATTGATAGAGCATCTGGTGAAGTATTATATGAATTAAATACCTTAGTTTGTAAATCAAAGGTATCTGTTGGATGGGCTAATAAAAATGGTGCTAACCATAAATATAATTAGTTCACCGTAAATGAAATTTTAACTGATGGACAATTAGAACCAATTTTAGATTCTTATGGGAATCCAGTTATTGATGAAAATGGATAGCCAAAAATGAAGATAACTGGGGTGGGAATTTGGTCAAAAATTCAAGAAATTTATGATTTTAACAAAAAATTTAATGTTTATTGGTTAGATGTTTAAAAATAAAGTGAGTAATTTTATTATTACTCACTTTATTTTTTTGGCCTATTATGAATAATTATTTTTATTCTTTTTTTATTCTAATATAGAAAGATTTTTATATTTAGTGAGAAAGGAGTTTTGATTTTTTTATGTTATATGATAAGCGTTATGAAGATAATATAGTGCTAAAGAAAGAAGCATTTCAAAATCTTTTAACTCATATTAAAAATTATCCAATTATTGATATTGATTATGTTGATGAAAAAGATATTGATATTCTCCATAAAGATAAAATTTGGCCTGATTATACTGATTATACTCCTTGTTTAAAAATCACTTATGGTGATGAACGTACTTTAAAAGGTAATATTATCTTTGCAAAAAATGTTAAAGAAGAAATTGATTAGCGCTAGAGAGAATTAACATAGTTATAGATTGAATTAAATGAATTAATTTATACTTATGAAAAATATAAAAAAGCTTTTGAAGAAAACAAAAAAGCACAAAAAGAGAAAGAAGAACAAATTGCTCAACTAGAATAGAAAATGGATACTTTTTTAAAAAGTAAAAATGCTTATTTAGTTGCTGGTTTATCTTTGTTAAATTTCCCTTTTAGTAGATATTATAATGCAAAATTTGATGGAAAATTATTAAATCCAAATTATAAATTAGATGATTTAATTGATTATAATGAACAAATTAGTTTAAGATATGAAAAAATTGATAAAAATACTGTTCTTAGAAAAGATATAAATTATTATTTAAAAGATATTAATGGGAATATTAATAAATCGTCCCCTTTAAATGATACCGAAGCTAGTATAGCTTTATCTAATAATTAGGATGTTTTTGTTCTATTAATAAATGAAGAAAGTGTCACAAAAACTAGTACAATTTTAGATATTAGAAATATTCCTTTAAAATATTAGGATATTAAATTAGAAACTAATATACCAGATGGAAAGAGTTTTAAATATATTACTTTTAGATATACTACATTAGATGCCAGTAAAAAACTTAATATTTTACTGGAATTAGAGCGTATTAAAAATAGTGCCTTTGAAAATGATAATGGAATTACTAATTATGTTTTTACCGAAGAACAACGTAATTTTATTACAGAATTTTAGGATTTTATTAGAAGTTATAATTATTTAAGTTTTTTAGATAGTTTATAGGCAGAATATATTAATACTTTTTAGGGGTAGACCTTAACAGAAGAGCAAATTGAACAAATTCGTTTAACTCGTCAAAGCGAATTATTTAATTTTAATTCAAGTGGTTTGGAAGGAATAGCAAATATTTTAAATGAAATAGTAGATGACGATACTTGGATTTGGCGAAATTAGACACGTCCAAATTATTCAGCAATGTTAGCTTCTTTCCATGATAATATGGAGCAAATTGCAATTACTATTACTGATGTAATTGCTTAGAATTTAATTCGTTTAAAAAGCAAATTAGTTGAAGGAACTGATAGTTTTCAATCTCAAATTATTCGTTTACAAGATCAAATTGGTTGGACGAAATAGCGCATTGCTAATTTAGAAGAACAAATTCTTAATTAGGCCGGAGATAGAATTTTATATGGTTATAAATATGTAAAATTAGGCACTAATATAAAATGGGATAAAACAGAATCTAGAAATAAAGGAGATCTTAGTGTAGGTAATTTTGATTCTGCTATATTAAAAAGTGTTCGCAATCCATAGACTAATTTAATTACAACATAGGAAAATGATCATTAGGCTTCTGGAACTTTTAGAATTAGTCTTAATGAAATGATATATGAAGTTCCTATTAAAGGTTTTAGTGGCGGTGAAGGTCATATTTCAAATTAGGATATTTATATTCGTACTCAAGCAACTAAAAAAGGAAATGTTACTACAGGTGGTAGTATAAATATGCTTGGTAATATTTTAGCTTCTGGAAATATTATAACTAATAATGGAAATATTTATGCTAGTGGAGGAGCTATAGTTTCAGCTACTTATTTAGGAATAAGAGGTTTTCCAGTAGATACTAATGAAGTATCTATTAATACTTATAATCCGACTGATACAGCGGGTTTATGGTATGATGGTAGCAATGGTAATAAATTATTACGAACTTGGAATATTTCTAATGATAATAATACAGTTCGTTTAGGCACTTATCAATTAGCTTTAATTAATGGAGATAATTCTTCTATTGGGTTAAGGAATAATAATAATGTTCTTGAAGCTCGTAATATTCCTAACGATAATACTTACGTAGATTTTAAAGCTAGAAATATATATGCTACAGCAGGTTTGAATGTTATAGGTGAAACTATTTTACATAATCAAGCAACTCTTAAAGGAGATACATTTATAGATGGACTTTTGGTATCTACTAAAGATGTATTTATGGAAAAAGATGTTGAAATTGATGGAGCATTAACTATTGGTGGGGCATTAACTGTTGATGGGATAGTAAATTTAAATAACACTTGTAAATTTGCTGATGCAATAATAGAAAAATTAAAGATGAATGGAGATATACTTCCAGGTCAAACTAAAAAATATAATTTAGGTTCTCCTAGCTAGCGATGGTTAAATATTTTTGCTTCTAATGGTGATTTTGAAACTTTAAAAATTCAAGGTACTGATATTACAGCACATATCCCACGCTCTAATGGAACTACTGAACAATTTTGGCGAGGAGGAAGTACTCCTTCTTGGAGTAATGAATTAACCGGAAATTTAATTTTATCTTATACCGGAAGCCCTTCAGGGGAAATAACCATTCCAGGGACTTCAACAACTCTTCCAGTGACTTCAGGGATTCCAAAAAATGATAATACTAGTACTTTTAGATGTGCTGGTCGTGGTTATTTCTCTAAAAATTTAAGAGCAAATAAAGTTTTTAATGCAGTATATAATGATTATGCTGAATATAGAAAAACAATTGATTTAGAACCTGGTCGAGTAGTAATAGATTGTGATGATGGATCTTTATAGTGTGCTTTTGAGCGTTTATAGCCAGGAGCTCAAGTTATATCTGATACTTTTGGACATTCTATGGGGTATACGGAAGATAATTAGACTCCATTGGCTGTCGCAGGACGAGTGTTAGTATATCCTTATTAGGATCGAAATAATTATCATGCTGGCATGGCTGTTTGTTCTGCTCCGAATGGTACAGTTGATATTATGACTAGAGAAGAAATTTGCATGTATCCCGATTGTATTATTGGTATTGTTAGTGAAATTCCAAATTATAAAAATTGGGGTTCTGATAATATTGAAGTTAATAATAGAATTTGGATTAAAATAAAATAATAAAAAGCTCATATGACAATTATCGTCATATGAGCTTTTTATTATTTTATTTGACTATTTTAAAAAAATATGTTATTCTCTTTTTAGGTAGGTGGTTATAATTGAATTATAATGATAAATATAAAAATAGAAAACCTATAGATACAATTAAATTAATTAAATAGTTTTTTTATAATAAGGGTTTAAGAATTGAAGAAAAAAATAATACATAGACTGAAATTGGTACTTGGTGGATATCTTTACAATTATATTATAAAGATTTTTTATTATTATCATCAAATGGGAAAGGTATCACAGAACAATTCTCTAAAGCTTCAGCATATGCAGAATTATATGAACGTTTTTGTAATGCTGGAAATGAAATGTATGCTACTATAAGTTATCAAGATATAAAAAAAGAACGGTATAAAAAATATGGTTATTATTTTTGTCCTGATGAAAAAGAATTAACATTTTATGAAGCAACATAGTTATCTTCAAGAATTAAATATAAATTTGATTTAATGAATGATGATAATAATAATTTAGAAAAAGTATATCAATTAGCTTTTAATAAATTTATTGGAGTACCTTTTATTAAAATAGGTAATAATAATGAAAAACAGTATTTAATGCCAGAAATAGTATAGGCTGTTACTGGTAGTGATGGTATGGCTGCGGGGAACACTTTAGAAGAAGCATTAGTATAGGGTATTTCAGAAGTTTATGAACATATGGTTTGGAATAAAGTTTATGAAAATATTAATAAACCTACTCCAGAATTAAATTTTTATAAATTAAAATTACCAGAAGTATTAAAAGATAAAGGAAATAAATTACATACATTAGGATATAATTTTAAAATTTTTGATTATTCATATTTATATTCTATTCCTGTTATTGGTTTATTATTAATAGATTAGAAAAATTATAATTATTCATTAATTTTAGGTTCTTTCCCTATATTTGAGATAGCTTTAGAACGATGTTTCACTGAAATTTATTAGGGAATATTAAGTCAAACAAAAAAAACAAACATTGCTATTCCTTTTAAGAATCTATCAGATCCATTATATTATCAATATTAGCATTTTAGCAATTTAAATTTAAGAGAATGTTATAATGAATAGTAGTTTTTTAACACTATTGAATATGATAATTATAATCAAAAAATATTTTTAAATAGATAGATAATTACTGACAAAGATTTATTAAATTATTATATTGAATTAAATAATAATTTAAAATTAAATTTTTATTATTATAATAGTTCGCAATGTAATAATTTATTTGCTGTCCATGTATTTTTAGATAATTATAATATTTTTCCTCATATGCATTATTAGTTTATAAAAAATGATAATAAATTTTTAAAAACAAAATGTCTAATATTTTTATATGATTTTATTTATAGTACTTAGCAATATTTAATTAATAATAATTTTGATTATTTAAAAAATTTATTTTTTAATTATAAAGATCAAATTAATTAGAATATAGAGTTTTATAATTTAATTTTTGATTATTTATATTATATACCCGATTTATTTAGCTTTTACAATAAAGAAAGTGATTGTTTAGCTTTATTTTTTAAAGGATTAAATGGTATAAAACCTAATTATTATTTTAACACTTTTTTAAATAATAATAATTATCATTTTATTAATTGTTATTATAAAAAACATAAAAATATTAAAAAAGATATATTATTATTAATTTTATTATCTTAGGATAAATATGATAATAATGAAATTAAAACGATATTTTAGAATATTTTCAATATAAATATAAAAGTAAAAAGTTTAAATAAAATAATACTTTTTAAAAAAATATTTTTAATTAATTTAAATAAAAATAATACTTATAAAAAGTATATAAAAAAAATGGTAGATTAAAAAATAATCTACCATTTTTTTTTATAATTACCAACTATAATCACTACAACTGCTATGAGTATGGCATCCAGCTCCAGCATTACTTCCTCCAAACATACAACATTCACTACAATTACCAGGACTAGTATCGCAAGAAGAACGATGACAATCACAATGACATTGAGCACAATTATTAGAAGTGTTACAGTCATTACATCTATTCCAATCTATTTCATATTCTCGTAAGAATTTTTTAATAACATTAATACTTACTGTATCTCCTGTATCTACTTGATATTGAGGTTCTGATTTTTTTTGTTTTTTAGTAGTGTAAGTATAATCCTTACCCCAAATCATTTCCGGTGTTAATACTACATTTGCTGTCCAATCTGGTAAAGCTGAGAAAATATCTGGACATAAATTATAACAGGTATACTATTCTAATTCTCCAGGCACATGAACAGTCTAAATTGTTTCACTAACAGTAATTGGAGTAACAGAAATAACTTTTAATATTTGATTATATTCTTCAGCAGTAATTTTTTGTCCAGCACTTTTATTTATATTTGGAATAGAATTAATTTCATTTTGTGAAGGCCACTCTCTATTTCCTTTTTTCCCATAATCATGCAATTTCTATAATACTGCTCTAATAGCAGGTCCTAATTCATTGTTAATATAATCTCCACTGCTAGGTAATTCTTCTGTTAATGTATTATATCCTATAGCCTAAGCTCCCGTCTAACAAGTTTGGCAAAAATTTTGAGCAGTTACACATGAAGGATCACTCATTATAATATTACCCCCTTATTCCTTCTACTTCTGATTTTAAAAAATCTTCGATAATTTTAAAATGTTTACATTGCATGAAGATATTTAAATATAACAAAGAATTTTTAAAATATACCTATCTTAAAAAACAATTAAAATTATCTATTGTTTCAAAATTATTATATAAATCAAAAGTACTAGATGGACAAACTAAAGTATTAACTGCGCATGCTTTTCGTAATGGACAAGTAACACATTTTTCATAATGATCTTTAGGTCCATCCTATGCTTGTAAATATAAATTTAATAATGCTTTATGTTTTTCTATATCAATCCCACCATTAAAAATATTTCCAATATAAAAAATATTTTTATTTTCTTTTGAACATTGCTCTTGGCATCCATAAATAGCTCCATCATATCCTATAGCTCCTAGTGTTGTACCTAAACCACATCGTAAAATTGAATTATTTTTTTCAATATTAAACGCTGTACTTTCGGGATCTAATAATTGAATGGTATTTCGCATCCAAAAAGAATGTCGCCAAGAATGCATTGGTAATTTACCTTCAATCAACTAATTTAATCTATAACGATAAATTTCATTAATTTGTTCTTCTAAAATGTTCATTTGTTCTTGTGTCCAAGGATGTCTATGATCTGCTAAGAATGCCCAATTTTTAAATCCTAGTGATTCAGCAAATTTATAATTTTCTAATAAATATTGAGCACTTTCACGATATACTGTTCCTCTAGTAATTGTATTTGGTAATTGCTCTAATAAATATGGAACATTTTTAATTAATAAATCATAACTACTTAATTTTTTATTTCTACAAGGGCGAGTAAAATCTTGAGATTCTTTAATCCCATCCATAGAAATCATAACTCCAAATTTATACTTTTTAAAAAAATCTATAACTTCTTTTGTTAATAAAGTACCATTAGTAGTAATTCCATATTTAAATTGATTTGGATAAATAGTTTCACAATATTCAACCATAGGTTTTATAATTTGCTCATACTATAACATAGGTTCTCCACCAAAAAAATAATAATCACATTTTTTATTTTTTGGTATTACTCCTAATTCTTTTTTCTTTTCGGCATTTTTATATAGAAAATCAGCTATAGCTTTAGCTGTATCTAATGTCATATAATGAGGATGCTATTCTACAAAACAATATTTACACTATAAATTACAATCATCTGTTACATTAATAATTCCATTACTTAATAAAGCATATTCTGGTTTATAATCAATTTCAGTGAACATTTATTAAACTCCATTCAATTAAAAATTTAAGTTATATTTTTATTGTAAATAAATAATTTATCTCGACTTTTATCATAGATAAAATAAACAAAATAATTTGAAAAAGTAATATTATTTTCCGTAAGAGGTATATTATCATTAATTAACTATTGTAAATTATTTTCACTAACAGGGGTAAAATGAAAAATATAAATATCATTATTTTCTTCAATATAAGTTAAAATTAATTGTTTTTTATTATTTGTTATTTTTATAATATTTAAATTGAAAACATTATTATATTTATAAGCATTTATAATATCTTCTAACCAATTATTGATAGTACTTGCATCTACATCATTAGATATTCTTCCTGTAGTATTAATTTCACCTGGTGAAAAAGTTTTTAATAAATTAGAACTAAAATTCCCAACATTAAAAATTTTAACAATATCATCAGATTGAGCAATAATAGGTTTATCTAATAAATTATTGTAAGAACCGGTAAAAGCAACTGTAGCAAAATCTGGTCTATTAGTTAAATTTAAATATGAACCAGTTAAAGCTACATCAGCTAAACTAGGACGATCTTCTAGACTATTATATGAGCCAGACAATGCAACTGCTGATAAAATTGGAACATCTGCTAAACTATTATATGAACCTGTAGTAGCAACTTCGGCTAAAGTAGGACGATTTATTAAATCATTATATGAACCTGAAGTAGCAACTTCAGCTAAAGTAGGACGATTTATTAAATCATTATATGAACCTGAAGTAGCAACTGGTTTTAATGCTGGAACTCCCTCTAAATCTATATAAGCTCCAGTAGTAGCAACCTTTTTTAATTGAGGGGTATCTATTAAATCATTATAAGAACCAGTAACAGCAACTGTCTTTAACTATTCCTATAAAATCAAGGTCATTCTTTTAATCCATAATTCATGTTTCATAGGAACAAAAATTAATACTGGATAAAAATAATTTGGAGTTAATTCATTTAAAATTGTTTCAGCCTATGCATCATTACCAGTAATATGCTCATCAGTTTTTGTAGTTAAAAGATAAGTATTCATATCTAATGGAGTAAATGTAAATACAAAAGATGAATCTTGCTAATGAATACCAGTTAATATCATATCTCCTAAAAATGTAGTTACTTTTATTACTACTGATGATTGATAATGATTTAAATTTATTTTAGTATCATCATTAGGATCTATTTCTGGAGTGTCAAAATAAGTATTCATTAAATCTATTAAAAATGATTCAACAGTATAATTAGCATTATTTTGCTATGATAAAACAGTAGTAGTGTTTACTAAATTATTTGCCAGATATTTTAAAGGCTAGCAATCAGTATTACTAATATCAAAATGATAAATAATATCATCTGAATCAACATTTTCAGGAGTATTTAATAAATCATGGTAATCACCTGAAAAGGCCGCATTACTTAAATTTTCTCGTTCTACAAAATTTGGAACAAAATCTAAATCATTAAAATTTCCAGAAAAAGCAACCGTTGCAAAAGAATTAGGTTTATCTGTTAAGTCATTATAACTACCTGTTATTGCTACAGTAGCTAAAGTAGGAGCACCAACTAATTCATTATAATATATCTAACGTTGATTATTTCCTCCATTATTTCCAGAAATAATTGGTTTATTACGTAAATCATTATAATTACCAGTTGTTGCTACAGATGCTAATTCTGGGCTATGTTTTAAATCTTCATATTCACCACTTAAAGCAATATCAGCAAAAACAGGAGCATTATCAATCTAAGAATAATTAATTCGAGAATTTACTGATAAGAAATTCTTATTTTGTAAAATAGTATTAATTCTTGTGCTTAAATCATCTGAACTAATATTAATACTTGTTTGTACAAAACCACCAGGAGAATTATTATCTAAAAATGATTCTAATTTATTTGTCATTGTTCCAAGGTGATTAGGAGATATAAAAGCGGATAACTCAGAAGAATCATCATTTCCAGATGTATTATCAGAAGAACCTTCGTTACTTGAATTATCTGATTCTTTTTTTCTAGATAAACATTTAAATATTAATTTAAAAGGCTTATTATGAAAACTAGTTATTTTCCCTTGGTCATTAGGACTAGTACTAGCATTTTCAATAATGTGTCCTTCAAAACCTAAATGTACTTCAATTGACTTTATAATAAGATATGGCGGATCATCATTTACTCTATTAAAATTATACTTGGTGGTATATCCTGCTCCATTAGAATGTATGTTAACATTCCAAGTTCGATATCTATTCCAATCAAAATGTATTTTAACCCATATTGGAATTGTAGTGCCTGCTTGCATACTAGTTGACGTTGAATCAAAAGTTGATAATGTAACTTCATTAGGATCAACAAATCTAATACCGAAAGCATATGAGCCTTCTACTACAGGGATTGGATTCTTTAAAGGAATAGTAAGTATTGCTTGCTATTGAGAAGTGACTTCACCATTTAATATAATATTACCAATATCATCTATTGCTGCATTAATATTTAATGATTCATGACTTATATTACGCGCTGTTCCACTTTCAGCAGCTAAAGCTGGAACTAATAAATCATATTCCGGGTTATCATAATTAGTTAAATCTACATCATCAATTGAAAATTCATCAGTAGCGTCATCCTATGTATTTTGATTATTATTATTATTAATAGGTAAATCATTTTCTCCAGCAGTGCATGATACACAACAAAGTTTTAATTTAAAAGTAAAATTATTAAAAAATGTATCAATCGGCTAACTATTACTATAAAATAGTTTTCCATATGCTCCTATATCAATTTGTAATTTATCTATAACATAATATACTGGTGTAATAGCTGTTCTGCGGAATTGATATTGTGCATTATATATTTCTGAATAATATGATGGTTGATTAAAACGAACATCAGCACTAATCCTTGAGTTGGCATCAATAATAGGCATACGACATTGAACAGGAACTTCAGTACCGGCATAAATAGTCTAATTAGGATTAGAAATCAATTCTATATTTAATAAATATTTACCTTCAAGTATATATATAGAACGGTCTAAAGGAATATTAATTATTCCTGAGACATCAGGTACTGCTTGTTCTGAATAAATTCCAGGATATGTTCCATTTAAAGTAATACTACCATCACTATTAACAGTCGCCGTAAGATCTAATGATTCATGCCTAAAAGTTTTTGGGTCTGAACCTAATGCTAATAAATTATATTCTGGATTATCATAATCACTTCTTGTTGGTATTTGTATAGCCATTTTTTAACTCCTTTCTTAAAAATTTATCTTAAAAATAAATTTAAAATAATTCCAACTACTAAAGCAAGACCTGTAGCACTTAAACTTATAGTAGTTCCTCCAATAACTAATCCACTAATACCAAGAGATAATACAGTGGATACAATTACTAAATTTTTCTATATATTTAAATCAGTTTTTTGTAACATCTTAATGCCTGAACAAGCAATAAATCCATAAAGAATTATTGCGGCTCCTGCAAATACACAGCTTGGGATGCTAGCGATAAATGCTTGAATTGGGGCTAAGAAGCCGAGGAGGATAAGGATAATGGCAGCTGTGCAGGTGACAAGCGTTGAGGCAACTTTACTAAATCCAACACAGGCTACTCCTTCACCGTAAGAACATATTCCTAATCCGCCAATTGAAGTACCGACTATATTAGCAAGTCCTTCACCAATGAAGAGTCGGCCAAGTCCAGGTTCTTTGTATAAATCAACACCAATAATACCTCCTAATGCGGCATGATCACTTAAACATTCCATCATTGCAGAAATTGTAAAAGCAATATACATAATTACAATTGGGAGAATTGCTGTCCAATCTACGGAAGTCCAATGTAAAAACGCGAAGTCTGGAATATTAAATAATTTTAAATTAGCAAAAACACTAAAATCAACAATTTTATATATACCAGTTACAGTAAGAATAATGGCATATACATAACCAATTAATGTACCAAGTAAAAATGGAAGTATTTGCCAAACACCTTTAGCATAATGTGAAATAAGAGCAATCGCTAACATAGTAATTAATGCGGCACTTACACCCCACATATTAGTAACTCCATTCACCTAAACATATGTAAGAATAAATGGCATAAGATTAACACCAATAACAACTGTAACTGCTCCAATTAATGCAGGTGGAAATATATTGTAAATCTTTTCTACTGGAATTTTAGTAAATATAATTCCAAAAATAGAATAAATAATGCAAGTTATTAAACCACCAATTGCTACTGCTGTATATCCACCAGCTGCCAGAGCTGCCATTACTGGCGCAACAAAAGCACCTGAACTTGATACAAACATTGGCGATTTAAATCTTGTAATTATTAAATAAATAATAGTTGAAAGACCAGCACCAACTAATGCGCCTGATACTGCAACACCGCAAATATTCGCAATAAGAACTGTTGCTACAAAAACAGATAAGACCAACTAAATTGCGAACATTATTAATTTATTAAATGGAAGTTTATCATTAATATTATAAATCATATCACAAATATGCTCCTTGCTTTAAATATTCTAAATCTTGTTCTTCATAATAGTTTGTTAGCTTTGTTCCTTTTGGAAGAGCAATTAATTTTTTTGACATAGTTTCTGGTAACTATTCTTTTAATAAAGTTAGTATTTCTTTTACTTCATCAGTATTAAAATAGTCCAAATCATAATATAATATATTATACACAAAAAATACTCCTTTAACTTATATTTATATTAAGTTTATCATATTTTTTTGTAAAAGTCAAATAGAGTAAGAATTATATTCTTACCCTATCTTTTTAATTAAATCTATTATGAATTTCTTTTAAAATTTCAATAACTTCATCAATATTATATACTAATGTTCCAGCTTGTTTAATTAAACCTGTCACGTAAAGATTTTGATAGCTATATTGCTACTCGCCCAAGCTAGCAGCTCCACCAGCATCTTTTTCAACACTATGAGTATTATAGCATTGACGAGTATCAGTACAAATGCCAATAATATATCTATTATCGCCACGCATAATCTTTTCATGAAATTTACCAATTTCAGCGCAAGTACCAGAAGGAAGCACATCACCATCAATACAAGCAATCAATACATCAGTCATATCAAGACGACTATTATCTCCATTAGCAATTTCTTGTGAGCCGGCAAACTTTTTTTTGCCCTCTACACCATTTATATCAGTATTTTCTACTGGACTATACAGATAGGCATCAGGAAATGCCTATCTAATTTTATTAGCCCATTCAATATTTCTTAAATAATCACCATAGAAAAAAATTGGTCCAGCTAAATATATATTCATTAATTAATTATTCTCCTTATTAAATATAATAAGCAACATGACATTCACAATCAGGATGATAACTGGGCATATCTGGTGGCTCCTCAAGAGAACTATATATACCCCAATAACTTTCACAAGATACATTATTATCACAATCAGCCTCATCATCTTCATTATAAATTTCATAAGATGAACTTAAATTAAATAATTTATCATACTCAACTATATTCATTTCATTTAATGATTCAGATTTGGTAATTTGTCTCATTTTATTTAAAGCTGATTCTTTTCGTTTTATAAAAGTATTTTCATTTATTGGATTAAAATATTTATTTAATCTATCCTCAATTGTTTGTCCATCTTTATTATAAAAAGTTATTTTACTTTTTGGCAATTCTTTATCATTATCAAATTCATAAATATTTTTTATTTTTAATGAAGTATTAAGATATACTTCTTCTAACATCTATAATAAAATTTCTATAGTATCTGGCTAATATTTACTATATAATTCTTTTAATTTTTTATTTTTTTCAGATGTTGTTATATTTGTATTTTCAGAAATAGCTATTACCATATTATAATAACTAATCAATGAAATTGATAATTTATCAAAATATTCTTCACTAATAGCTAATGTATCTTTTTTTATATCATTAAATCCTAATTTTATTTCTTCATGACTTTTGCTCATTATTATTATCTGTTGTCTCTTTAGTTTTTTCTTCTTTTTGATTGATATCTTCAAGAAAATAAATCTCTTTTTTCATACGTTGAGCCCAATCAATTTCGCTAAAAGTACTTTCTCCAATATAACCATCTTTATTAATAACAAAAATAGCATCACTAATACTAATTTTTTGTTTATGAGCATTATCTAACTAAATTTTTTGTTCTTGTGTTAATTCAATATTATCTGCATGAGAATACATATTAACACTTAATACACAATGTCCGTCAAGAGCTAATTTTTTTGCTATTTCTTCATATTCATTTTTAAATCTAGTACTTCCACAAAGTGTAATAATCATATTTGTATCTCCTTTTTTTCTAAAATACGACCAGTAATAACAATTTTATAAGATACTGGTTCATCAATAGTGCAATCTTGATATTCTATTATTTTAATTTTAGGTTTATATAAATTATAGGTATATTCAATATCTTCATTAGTTTCTACCATCCTATGAATCTCTTTAATTGTTACATCTACATATCTTTCAAAAAGAGATTCTCTTAAATATTCAGGTAAAACGGCCACTTTTATAATCCACTTACTACGTTTATTTGTTTTGTGGATACAAGTAAATTTCTAATAATAAGATTTTAAATTATAACTATGCCCCTAAAAATTAATAATAATATCTGGAATATCTCTTTGTCCGTATGATTTTTCTTCCATTTTATTTTTCCTTTAAATTTATAATTCGTTGATTTCTAGAACCTCTCATAGCAAGAGTAATATCTCTTTGCTCTTGGATAAAAGGTCCATCAATTAATACATCTATTTCCTATAATATATTCTACAATATTTTTTCGTGTTTTTCAATTAAATCCTCATAGATATACCCTGTCCATAAATATATTTTTATATCAGGATAAACTTTTTTAACTTCTTGTATTAAAAGCTATACTAAAAACTAATTACGTTCATGTAATGGTTCTCCACCCATAATGCACAAATTACGCTAAACTCCATTCGCATTTAAAGCATTAATAATTGAATTAATTGTGTCTTGTGTAAATTCATATCCACCATCAAAATCCCAAGTTTCTGGATTATGGCATCCAGGGCAATGTGCGTCACATCCTTGGACAAAGAATGTGACGCAAACACCTTTTCCAGCAGCGACGTCATTTTTTATAATCCCAGCATATCTCATTGTGTCATTTCTCCAACATGTTTTACTCGATGATGGACTTCATCTTGTTTGCCAAGATTGAAAGCAGTTTTATAATTACCAGTTAAATAACCAGTTACACGACGAAGTTGTTGGATATGAGTACTTCCACATATTGGGCACTTATCATTTATTTCGCCCTAAAAACCACAATCTAAACAAGTATCAGATGGAACATTAATAGCGAAATAAGGAATATCATGATCCATAGCATAATTAACAATCTATTCTAATGCTTCAATATTATGAACAACAGAAGCATCTAATTCTACATATGTAATGCATCCAGCATTACTATATCCAGTTAATTGACTTTCAATATCAATTTTATCGAATGGGCTCATATTTTTCCAAACAGGCACATGAATAGAATTTGTAAAGAAATCCTTATCACTAACATTTTTAATAATCCCATATTTTTCACGGAATTTTTTAAGAGCTGTATAACAAAGATTTTCAGCAGGAGTATAATATACGCCAAAATTTAAATGTTCTTCTTGCTTAAATTGAGCGCATCTATCTTTAAATAATTGTTCAATACGCTTAGCTAATTCCATTCCTTCTGGTGTTGTATGGTCTTTTCCAATAAGAATTTGGAGAGTTTCAGCTAAACCAAGTTGCCCAATAACTAATGTACCATGTTTAAGGGCACTGATAATTCCTTCTCTTGGATGATAACCACTCATGGTATTATTTTCATACATAAACTTAGCACTAGATGGATCTTGTGAACATATCCATTCAAAACGTTCTAAAAGCATATCTCTGGCATCATAAATTGCTTTATCAAGTAATTTCATAAAAATATCTACTGTATCTTTTATTGTAGTTTCAGCTGAATAATTATATACTCCCCAAGTTTGTTTAGCTTCCATAGCTAAGGTCGGCATAATAATAGTTACTGGGCAAATATTACCACGGCCATCTTTGCGTTGTGGATTAACTCCTGGTTCTGCATTAATATCGGCCCCATTAACGGTGCGGCAACCCATAGTACTAAAATATGTAGTCGGATCATTTTTATCATACCCAGCATTACCAGACCAATCTACATTAGCATAATTTGGATAAAGACGTTTAGAAGTACTTTCTAATGCTAAAATATATAAATCATAATTTGGATCGCCATATTTACGATTAACGCCATTCATACACTAAAAAATACCGCATGGGAAAATAGAAGTTTTATGTAATTTTCCAAGTCCTTCAATACTAACTTCTAGTAAAGCACGAGTAAACATTCTTCCTTCTGGTAAAGTACAAGTACCATAATTAATAGAAGTAAATGGCAATTGATTTCCAGAACGACTTTGTAGTGTATTTAAATTATGGTAAAGACCTTCAACTGCTTGATGGACTTCTTTTTCAGTCATATCCATAGCATATTCAAATACTTCTGGATGCTTCTTCTAAAAATCAACATCATCAAAGTGAATAGTTCCATCTGGATGCTCTGGGTCGTGTTTTAACCATTTAGTAAAACGTTTTTGTTTATACTAAGATAAATGTTCTACATAAACTAATCCATCTTCAATATGTTTAGTAAAACTTTTACGAATATATGGAACCATTGTCCAGTCAATATGTGTAGCACTTACTCCACCAAACTATTGTAATGATTGAAGTTGGAAAATAACAGCTACTAATTGGCAAGCTGTATTTACAGATCCAGCAGGACGTACATCAGATTGACGAGTATTGAAACCGTTTGCTAATAATTCATCAAATGGTACACTTAAACAATTGTGGTCACCAAGAGCATAATGATCCAAATCATGAATATAAATTCTATTATTTAAATGATTATATTTTGCCATATCAGAAATAAGATAGTCAAGAGCATATTTTTTAGTCATGTAACTTGCAGCTTCGCCCATGCGACCACCAAATGAATGTTCATCGACATTTGCATTTTGGTTCTACACATTAGCTGCTTCAAGTTTATCTTTAATAGGAGCAATAAAATCATCTTTAACTTTTCGAGCTACTTCTTTTTTATATCTATAACGAATATAAGCACGAGCTACATCTTTACGTTCTGAACGCATTAAATAATCTTCTACTTCATTTTGTATTGTTTCAACATCAACATCAGTATTAATATATTTCTTACCTATTTCAATGGCAATATCAGTTGCTGTATCATTTTCATATATCTAACCATCTACATCAATGAAAGCCTTATTAATAGCATCTATAATTTTTTTGCCATCAAAAGTTACTTTTGAGTTATCACGTTTAATAACCATATCTATATATTCCTCCACTAAATATAGTATAAAATTTTCGTTTATCACTATATTTAGCTTTTTCTTTTTATTTCTTTAATTATAATTGACCATTACTCCATGCTCTAGCGATAGCTGCCGCAATCTAATTTACACTACCACCATCATTATTTGTAATAAAACAATCTGGTTCAAGATATTGAATTTCTTCCTCCGAAAAATCCATTTCATCAGCAGAATATCTACGGATAATTTCATGTATATCAGGATCTTTTTCTCGATTTAACTAACGCATTAATCTATCTTTATCTTTTGCTTCAATATAAATTAATTTTAAATTAATATTAGATCTATCACGTAATAATCCTACTCCTTCTGGATTAAATACACCAATATTTACTTTATCTGGTGCAAGATTATCTAATGAAGTCCCATAACACCAATCATTAAAGACAGTTGCTTCTAACATTTCTCCAGAAAGAATTTTATTTGTAAACTATTCTTTTGTTAAAAAATGATAATCTATTCCGTCTTTCTCATTATCTCTTATTGGACGAGTTGTACAACTAATAATAGGGACAGCATCTTTAAATGCGGGCTATTTTAAAAGTGCCCGCATTATAGTATCTTTTCCAGAGCCAGCTTTTCCCATAAGCGCAATAATTGTATATATATTATCCATTATCCTCTTCTTCATCTCCTTGTGCTCTTGTTGTTCTAATTTTTATTGTATCATAATTTATTTCATCAATTTTATATAGCTAATGACCGCCAGAAGAAGCATATTTTTTTGCAACAAACATATCTTCCATTCTTATCCCTTGAACAATAATCATTGAACCGCGATTAAACCAACTACGCTCTACGATATGCTTTTTACCGTCGTCACCTTTTGCTGAAATCTATTTATCGAATAAAGCAAAATATTCTTTTCTAAATTTTACATCAACAACTCCATCTGTTGTTAAAATTGTTACAGTGCTTTTTGTTTTATTTTTAGCAATGCATGTGCCACAAATTTTATACAATTTATATAAATTTATTGTTTTTCCTGCTTTTGTAAAACTTCTATCAATTTCAGGCTCTGAAGGTAAATCATAAAAATTTGCAAAGCCATAACGATAATTGTCTATATGCGCTAATTCATGTTCATGATAATAAAAACATAATGCTTCCATTTCCCATGCTGAAATTGTTCCTTTTGCATATTTATTCCATTCATCTAAAAAGATTAATTTATTAAAACTATCTAATATTTCATCATGGTGTTCTGAAATCCATTGACGAAATATATCCATATGCTTTTGATAAATTTTTTCCCAATCTGCTTTTAATATACAATACCAATTTCCATTTTGACAAATTAAATCTTCTTTATCTATATCAAATAAAAAATTTATTGCTCGTTCGTTTAAAACAAAATATGGTTTTAATTTATTAGCAGGAATTGTAATTGCTTTTAAATATCTATTAAATTCATAAATTCTACGAGCCATAATTTTTTCATCTGTATCTTCTGGAATTAATTTATATTTCATTAATCCAGCCATATTTTGAAGATTTACTTTTTTCTTTTTATCACATATTTCCCATAAATACCAAGCCATACATTCTTTTCGATCCATTAAATTATCAAAAGCGCCACCTTTGATTAAAGAAATCATAACTTGTTTATTTGGTTTTACTTTATTAATAAAATCTCTTGGAGATATATAAGGTCGATGTGAAATAATTTCTTCAATAATATCATCACCAACATTTAACATACCTTTCATTCCAAAAAGAATTTGATTATTTTCTGGGTCTGGAACAAATCCAAATTCAGAACGATTAATATCTGCTAAACTTACTTGAATACCAGCCGCTCTAATTTGCCCAATTGCTTTTGCGATTTTTTTATAATCTGTCCCATCCTGCTTATCGCCATCATCATCTTCATCGCCGCCTAACGCTCCACTATTAACGATCAAATATGCGGTATTCCAATATACTGGATAATAAACTCCAAGATATAAGGTTTGCATACCAATAAATGAATAAGCTAAGGCATGAATAATCGAGAATGAATAACCCATCTACGGGCCAGCCCCATATTTCCAAATATAAGCACCTAATTTTGGAGATTTCGCAGATGTTAATACTTTTTCTTTTAATCCGGGAATTTTAGACATTTGTTTTTTACCAACAATTTTACGAGCCGCATTTGCTTCTGCTAATGTAAAACCACAAATATTTTTATCCATTAACATTCGCATTAACTGCTCTTGACTTGGTGGGACACCATATGAAGATTTAAAATGTGGTTCAATGGCTTTTTGCTCTTCTTTTGTTAATCCACATCTATCCATTTCCATATACCACTGATTAATATCATTTTTATAACGGACATATTTATCAAGTGGCATTTCTGCTCCTGGTTCACTTGCCATAAGTCGCATTAATCCATTTGCATCAGCCATTTCCAATGGATTTTGTGGTTTAATTTTTTTAGCTGCTTGTGCTCCAACAGAACCTTCAAATTGGAATACTCCTAACACACTACCTTTTGCTAAAGCATCCCACATTTTTGGATCATGTTGAGGGATTACGTTTGGATGTAAATATTTATTATATACTTGTCTCAAGGATAAAGATGGATCTATTACTTCATCTGCTTGAAGTAAATCTATTGTTTCAATAATAATATCTTGAACTGCGGTTAAAAGAAAGTCATACTTAACACTACCAGCGGATTCTTGGTCATGTAAGTCCCATTGAGTTGTTAAATTTCCATTTCTTGCTCGCATAATAGCTGCTTCACTGAATATATCTTCATCAAATAAGATAACACCAGAGGCATGAATTCCTCGACGAGATACTAGTCCTTCAATGCCTTTCATAATATCCAAAAGACCTGGGTATTGATTTACTGTATTAATAAATTGTTTTTGTGGCAATCTACCTTTATCAGGATTACCTTCAATCATATCATGTAGATCCCACAGAAATCCACGTTCTTGTGGAACTAATGATGAAATATATTGGGCATCATCAACATCTATGCCCTCTGGATATTCTTCACTTCTATAACCACGACATGCAGTTAACACCGCTGATTTTGTTGCTTCTGTACCAAATGTACAAACTTGAACAATACCTAATTCTCCACGCTCTTTTCTAATAGCTTCAAATATTTTAGGTAATTTACTTGGGGCAAGATCAATATCAATATCACCAAGCTCTACTCGTTCATCATTAAGATAACGCCAAAATGGTAAATTCCATTCAATAGGATCAAGCTATGTAACTCCTAAAAGATAATGATTTAAACCCGAGCACGCTGAGCCACGGCCTGCGCCAACAGTGCTACCACACTCCCAAAACAAATCAATATAATGCTATAAAGTATTTGGATAAGCAAACATGCATGTTTGAAGTTTTTCACCAATAACTCTTTTTACTCGTGCCTCTTCTTCAAGTCTATTCAAATACCTTTCATCATCTATTAATCCTTTTAAAATTAAAGCATTAATACATTCATTAACCCAATATCGTTCTTGAATATTATCACTTATAAATAATTGTTTTAAAATTGGATATTTATTTAAATCAATATGGATATATTTCCAGCAATCTTTACTATAACCTTTTACTCTTACTTCTGGAATATGTTGATGTTTTTCTAAACTATAAAAATCTATTTTCTCTTTAACTTCTAATGAATTTTCAAATATCCAATCAATATCTTGATCGCTCATTGAAGCTCTTAAATGCTCTCTTACTTCTTCTGGAGATTGCATATAAGTATATTCATAAAAATCATCAACCTCACGCTCTTCTTGTTTTGAGTTTAAATATGATTTATGAACATATCTGTCCTCTTTTTTAAGATAATGAGCATCTGTACCAATAACCATTTTTAAATCATTTTCTTTAGCAATCTTTAATAATTCTTTATTAACTATTACTTGGTCTGGTTTAGGGCTAGGAGCGCATTCAATATAAAAATCATTTTTTCCAAAAGTATTTATACAAAATTGAATAAACTGAATAGCATTATTATAATATAAATTCATATATTCAGTATCATTTTCTTGTTTCGCTATCGCAAATCCGTATAAATTTGTAGATAATTCTCCACCCATGCAAGCAGTAGTGGCTATTATATGACCCTTATATCTTTGCATAATTTCTTTCAGTTCACTTTTTAAAGTTGGTACTCTTTCAAGCCGTCTATCTACATAAATGTTATACCAAGCAGTTGAACTTAATTCACAAAGACCTTTATATCCTAATCTATCCTTTGCTAATAAGATAAAGTGATAATATTTTTGTCCTTTATTTCTCGTATCTGTAAGATAAATTTCATTGCCCAATGCGATTGTAAAGTCAGGATACTTTTCTTTTATCTCTTTAGCATACTTATTAACAATCATATGCGAACATAGAGCTTCGTGGTCAGTTATACTACATCCACTAAGCCCTACTTCAATCGCTCTATTAATTAAGTCTTTTGGATGATTGATACAGTCAATTAATCTTATATTTGAATATTCTGTATGTGCATGAACATCAAAAAATGTATCTATCAAACTAAAAACTCCTTTTATTATTTATTCATTATATTATATCA
>Ga0247610_10001962_pt1 | contig 24514 bp, 16 predicted proteins | sample 174DNAGHGhighgp2_FD_193483 | JGI IMG/M metagenome (GOLD analysis project Ga0247610, IMG submission 193483) | Sheep rumen microbial communities from Palmerston North, Manawatu-Wanganui, New Zealand - 1742 DNA GHGhigh gp2 | ecosystem: Host-associated > Mammals > Digestive system > Stomach > Rumen...
CGCCATCCTTGGGTTCCGGTGTACCGAAGATTTGAGGTCTCCTGGTGTCCTTGATACCGCTGAGCACCTTCGACGAAGAGGTGAGGAAACTATTGCCGTTGCGGCAGAAGAGTACGGCCCTGAGGTCGTATGCCTTCTCCATAACAATCTTCTCTCCGAAGAACTGCGTGGTGATATGTCCGTTTTCAGGTATCATCTCCTTCACGCCATTGGCCAATGAATAGAGCGAGTCGCTGGCATAATAGGAGCATAGGTTGGTCCAGTACTCGTCTCCACGAGTGGTTTCCTTATATTGGAACTCGATGTGGTCGAAATTCTTCTGATGCTTGTCGAACCCGTCGATGACCACGGGAAGGAAGTAGCCGAACTTCTCGTCGTACTGTGCATCGGTGTTGAGAATCCACTTGTCACCCGGTGTCGAGATGTTGACATAACCTGCTTCACGGAGGTAATGCACGTCGAAGGAAGCTTCGCTGTCAGCGAATTTCTCACCTTCCACGCTACTGAGGCCGATGACGATGTTTTCATAATCGAAATCTTCTCCTGCATATACCTCAAGCACTTTCTCAGTCACCTCTCCGGGCAGCACCTTGACGACACGTCCGGTGCCTGTGAGCGGCATGCCGTCAACCATGAGTTTGGCACCCTTGGGATTGGTTGCCTCCTCCATGTAGAGATGGTAGTAGTCGTAGGTGTTTTCCGGCTGCTGTGTCTCATTTGTGAGGTAGATCTTGAATCGTGCCGGTTCGTTATGTGGCACACCACTGATGGATTGTTTGTCGAGCTTGATGCCCGGGTTCTCTATCTTCTTGGTGGCCTCATCGAGAATTTGTCCCGGCTGATAGAAGAGTGTCCTGCGCTCATCCTCCCATGGACGGCAGGTGGCACCACCGCGTGTGCGATAGACAAAGCCCCTGGAGTATCGTAAATCGTCCATGTCGAGATGACGCTTGAGGTAGTCTTCATTATATTCCACCTGGTCGTAGAAGTTATCGCTGGTGCACACATCCAAAGCGCCATTCGCCAAGTCTTTGGGCGGCTCGTTCTTCACGCGATAGACATCTACACTCAGATGACTCTTGAGGTCCATGCTGATGGAGAAGCTCTCCTTGCGGCTGTAGGAATTAGTGGTCTCCCATTCGGGTTTGACATCATAGGAGAGTGCTGGTACGAGACCGAACTCGAAGAGTGCTCCTATGAACTCCACTTTCGCTCCCACTTCAGAGCCGGTGTTGATTCCACCCGTGGAAGTGCTTAGGATGCTGCCAAGGAATTTGGCTACGACGGGTCCAACCACCTGTACGACTGTAAGGGCGGCGTTTGCACCCGTGCTGTCGAAATATTCATCGGTGAGTCCTGATACGGGCCACACCATCGAGTTCATGCAGGAGTATTCGCTGCTGTATTCCTCTTCGTAGTTGAGTCCTCCCACGCCGCCATCGACGACATAGTTGCTGACCAGTTCCGTAGCGGATAGTTTCTCACCTTCGTTTTGAGCTATCATGCCTATCCAAGACTGGAGGCTTGCGCAATACTGCTGCACCTCATCGACGAGTTCATCGGGATTGGCGCCGGATGGCATCACAATGCGGTAGTTCATGCCTTCCTCATCAGGCATGGTGCTGGTGTAACGGTAATATTGGCCGTTTTTCTTGTTCATCACTCCGAAGTGTTCCTCATCATCCGGGCTGACGAGAGCCAGATAGACGGGTTTTCCAGTGTAGTCGGCTTGTGCCTTGGCCTCTGCCAGGGTTCCTGTGAACATCAACGACTTGCATTGGTTGACCAAACCAGGAATGAGGGTGGAGATGATATACATTTGAGAGTGATGGAAGGATGAATTGATGGTCGGTCCATAGGTAAGCGATTCATCACGCACGAGGTGATAGATTGAGTCGTTATCATCCTTACCCTGTGCGATTTCCACCATGCGGTTGGCGGCCAACTGTCCGCCCATCTGCTTGAAGTGGCTGTCAGGGATGGCCCTAATGGTGTAAGCAGGCTTCACGACGATGTTCTGTTCCACGCCGATATACACGTCGCCGTCGGCGCCCACCACATCTCCCGAGCCACTGGTGGAGATGTCTTCGGTGGCAGTCATGGAGTACTCGAAAGCACGCTTGCCACTACCCGAGAACACGAGATTGATTCCTGTTTCGAAGGATGTTTCTGCCCCAGTGTTGACACCTGATGTCACACCGGCACCCATCGGTGCCGCAACGGCACCATAGAAGGAGGCCAAGGCTGTACCTTTCTTGATGGAGAACTCCAGACCAGCGGCCCAACTCATATCCATGGAATAGGAGTACTTGAGTGTGGAGCCCTTGCTGAGAGTGGCGGAACTGCCGCTTCCCGGTGGGTCGCGCAGGATATCGACAAGTACGGGTTGGTTGACACTGAGAATGTCGGTACCGTTCTTCATTGGATAAATGTTGAAGACGTAAGCCCTCAAAGGTTCGGCCTCATAGATGGTGCCATCCCTTTCAAGAGTCATGTTGACGGTGCGCAGGGCGTCCTTCTGGGTGAGCAGATAAGGTATCTTCTCCGCACCAATCTTGACGATGGCCTGTCCGATGGAGTCGAGCTCCACAGTCTCGTTATGTGTAGAGCTTACCATGCCATTGTGGATGGTCACCTTGCCACCACTGAGTCTGACGACATCAACCGTGTCGCTGGAGAGATTGTTGTTCCAATAATACTTCTCCACGGCAGCTATGCGGAAGGGGTACTTCTTCTCGATGCTGAAAACCGGATAGTCGAAGGTGTACTTCGTCCGCATGACGACAGTGGTGTCATTGGGGTAGTTGGGGCGTGTTTCCACCTGATAAACCAAAGGGACTGTCACCTTGTCGCCCGACATGTTGCGAGCGACATAATTCAGGTCGCCTAAGTAACCGAAATTATCCATGCCCATCTGCTTGTAGGTGAGCAGCGTGGGCGTATGGTAGATGCAGTTGTAGATGGCATTGCACACCACCATTGGGTCATGGATGATTTCCTTGCCAGAGAGGATGGGGAAGTCTCCTTCCACGATAACTGTATCCTTGTTGAGCGCGTCGGTGAGGTCGATGACGTCGCTGATCTTCCCTTCTGGGAAGAGCGTGGAGTAACCGGAACACGAGAGGTGTTGCACTTTCCATTTCACCGGCGGGAGATATGCGACATATTCACCCGTGGTCTGGTCGGGATGAATGGTGATTTGCCGGCGTGTGGTGTGCATGGAAGTCTTGTAGGTCTTCCCGTCGTGGGAATTGTGGACAAACACCGTGTCGCGCTCACTCTTGGAGGGGTTCAGCACGTCATAGACGAGTTGCGAACCATTGTCTCCTTCCAGAGCGAGGGTCATCGTAAGGTTGTCGCCCAGGTTGTTGCGTGAGAGGCTGTTGTCGAGAGGCAAGCCTCCTTGGTCCATACCACCCACCATACGCCCGATGAGTTTCACCTTGGTGTCGTCATAGAAGAAATACTCATCCACCTTTTGGGTGAACAGATGGTTGTAAACCTGTGTGTCTTCGAACTTATGTCCAGCCATGACAGGTTTGATTTCCAAGTCGATGCCCGTGGGCACATAGAAGGAGAATTTTCCATCGTGGTCGGTCTCCAGACTTGAACCAGATGCAGTGCCCACCTGCCTGTTGTTGACCATGAAGTTAACACCCCTTACAGGAATCTTGGTGCCCTCGTAGAACACATATCCCGAGAAAGTCACACCAGAGGTGACTACGAAGTCTGGAAGTTCTGTATAGTTGGACTTTTCGTTGAAGGTGACTTGGTATGAGCCTTTCTCAAATGTGACCGATCCATGTATCTGCGGGTTGCTGATGGGAGCAACGGTGTAGGTGATAGAAGGTTGTCCATCGTATGGAATGTCATCAATCACATAGTGTCCGTTAGTGTCAGTGTAGGTATGCGCCACCGTCTGCCCGCCACGTTGGACAATGATTTCCATTTCGGAAACGGCGGTTCCATCCATGTAACGCAGGTATCCTTCCACTTTTCCGACATGCTTGCAGGCACCTGGCACCGAATCGGTCTCTTCATAGTGTGTGCCCTCGCAGTCAACAGCGGAGCGCACCTTATATATATAATCGATAATGGGCGACACGGATGTGTCTTCATAGGACATCTCGGCAAGGTTGGGTTCCACTATGGTCCATGATTTACTGTTTTTCTCTCGACGCATGACCTGGAAATAGTCTATGGGGCCACCGTCGGTATCCCAAGTGAGATAGACACTGCTATGACGGGTCTGGGCGACAAGGGAGTTCTTCAACACCTTGCCAGAAGATTCAAAGTAGAATTTATCATTGTCCCAGTTGAAAACCTCGTATGAAGTACCATCCATGTTCCTTGACAGGGTCATGATGGGTTTGACGCCCGGTTGCTCGGCGCATTCCATCCAGTCTTTACCCAGGAAACTTAAGAGCACGTTCACGTCTTCAGGCAGTTCTGAAGCGTCCTGATGGTTCATCTGTGATGTGGAAGAATAGAAGCAATTCTCCATAGTCAAATTATAGACACTTCCATATTGATAGAAGTCAAAATTGCTTGGTCCTGCATTACACTCTTCCGGTGCATTCACACAACTGTAGAAACTGGTTTTGGAGTTTGGTTTTGCATCAAAGCCATACCAGTAGTAGACATCTGGAATCTTTCCTGTGAAAAGGCAGTTGCTGTATTTCACATCATAAGATTCCATGGAGAACACAGAGAGGGAACTAGGTTCATAAGTTGAAGAAGAGTAAGGATTCTCGTTGGTGAAATTCACCTTTACGATACAATTCTTGATCTCACTGTTATAAATCTCTTTGGCCAACGCCGAGCCCCTCATGCAGGTGAAGCGTCCGTCGATGATAAGGTTTTGCACGGTGATGTTGTTGGCATAGGTGATCAGCGGCTTTTGTGCATCAATGGTGATGGTGAATCCATTGCCATTGATTGTTCCTTCGAAAGGAGTATAGAAATCCTTTCCTAAAGGCGTGAAATTCTCAGGCAACTGGATGTTCGAGACAAGCGACACCTTGATGTCTTTGTCGCCATTGAGCACCCTCTTCGCCACGACTTCCCAATCCTCAGCAGATGCCACGGGCACAAATCCTACATAAGGGATGGGCGAATCGCCTTTCTTGGTGTGGAAGAACAATTTATATGTAACACAAGAGCGAGGCAGTGTAAGGTTGATTCTCTTTGCAGCCTTTTCACTTTCGGAAATATCATAGATGATGGAATCGACCAACTCATTATCCCGGTTGTACATCAACACGGACAATTCGAATTCCGCCCTGTCGTCCCACACGAGGTCATAAGCATTATCGGTGGCATATTGCCATTTGACATATATCGTGCGTTCATCCTTGCTAACCCAATTGGTGGAAGCGTCACTCACCTCCATCAGTTTGATAGGTCGCTGGCCTTCCAGGCTTGCCTTGGCCACCGTGGGGTTGTAAGCCCTCCCCCATTCCCAGCCCCAAAGGCTGGAAACGCCACGTCGGATGCGGTAGGACACATCGACCTTTCCTGTTGCTTGGTCGATATTGTAGGTCCGAAGTGCTTCAACAAGCGTGGAGTCAACATAAGCGTATTGTCCCTTCCCTTGCTCGTACATTTCGAAGCCCAAGTCCACAAAGTCTTCATCCCTACCGGTCATGGACCTTTGTATTTGGAACACATCTCCTTCCATGAAGTCTTCATATTCCGTCTCTTTCACATTCCATGAAATGTTGACGGTGGCCTTTGCGTCATTCTTCGCCTTGGCCTTGAAATCTTCCGCCCTGTGTATCATGGAGATGTCCTCGGGGTCGCTTGCAATACCAGTCATCTGGTTGCCTTCGGTGTCAATGTAATCACAGATGACCTGGAACTCTCGGTAGGCATCGTCAGGATACAATTTGGCAAAGCCGGAAGAATTGGTTTCCAAATCCTGTGTCCTGTAGTTACCATTGCCATTCTTGTATTTATACCACACTTTGGTGACTTTTGAGGAATCTACGGGGATCATCCAAGGCACGACAAGATAGCCTTGGTACTCAGCATCCTCCATCACCATGGCCTGTGTCACCATGGGTTTCATCACTGTGGGTGCAGCCATCATGTCGATGGTCTTCTGCGGTACGTTGATGGTGTAGACGTTTTGATAATTTCCATTTCCCTTGCCTTTCACGTCGAAAGAAAATGTCAGCGTCTTCCCCCTCAACTCAAGTGGCACCTTCCAGTTGAGCACCATGACCATGTGCTCAGTTTGTGCATAACGCCATGTGTTGAAGTAATTTTCAGCGCCTTTTTGCAGTTCGACGTCGGTATCGGGATACGAGGAATTCTCAGAGCGTATCACCGTAGCAGTTCCATCAACCTGCAAATTGACACGGGTGTTTGTATATTTCTGTCCGGAAGGTATGTCATTGTTGTAGTTATGGGCATACCATTCGATAAACTGACTTTTCGACACCCCAGGTCCTTCAAAGTAAATCTTTCCAGTAGTGATCCAGGTGTCGGAGCCCTCCTGGTCATAGACCGGAAGTTCGAATCTCAACACGCCTTCCGCCTCTTGCCGGATGGTGAAATTTCCGGGCTGTCCGACCCAGTTCTCAGCATGGATGCCGCCGGGCCAAGCAGTGGCCAAGATGGTGAGCAACAGGGCAAACCATCCGGCCCGTAAATGTTCGTGATACATTTTCTTCATAAATGTCATATTTTGATGTTAATCTTTCAATTCCAGAAGGTGACTTTTCAATTTGGTCACCATATTTCCCAAATGCCATTGATACGGGAATGAATATACCATTTAACGCGACCGACGCGGTGCTTTCTACAAGTGTTTTTAAATTGCAAATTTAACTGTTTTTGAACATAAATACTACTATTTTAGAAACAAATTAGACATTTAGTAAAGAACAAAACAATTAAAGAGAAAAATGGAACAATTTGAATATTGATGTTTTCATAATAAAAGGGGGCAGAAGCCCCCCTTATATCATTGAACAAACTACTGGAACTTATTTCCCTGAGTCGACTAACCATTTGTCATCAACCTTCTTCAGTTTCACAGTATTGTTCGCGGTGCTGTCGTTTACGTATACGACCTTGAAATTCACGACTGCAGTGCCCTTGTCCTCGTCCAGGGTCTCATCGACAAACTCATAGCTCTTGATTTTCTTGAATTGCTCAGGCTTATTGGCTATTTTCTCTTTCACCATCGCCTTCATGCTCTCCTTGGTTGACTGTTTCTCAAAATACATTATATCGAACATGCCATCGACATCCTCTTTCTGGTTGAGTTCCATATACTTCTCAGCCACCTTTTGGGTTTCGCTGCCTTTCTTGCAGCCCACGAACAACATTGTCAGCATGACCAAGCATGCCATCCACATCATTTTTTTCATTTTCGTAATTCTTTATTGGTTAAACATATATGATTATTTCATCACCATCAATGGAACTTGCCTGCAACAGATTCCAAGTAGTCGGAATTCAACAAGTCAGAGGGGAACATGCATTCCACCTCCAATATGGGAACATTCACCCGATGCCTCTCCTCTCCCACCAGTTCCACCCCGGCCTTACGGAAGGCGTGCACCACCAATTCCGTGCAATACATGCGTGTGGTATCGCTGTCATCATAGTCATGGTCGAAGAGCGTATGGCGGCGATACACCTTCAACGCCTCCTCCGCCGCCCTGACAGCCGACAAGAAGTCCTTTGGCCGGCACACCTCCCCCAATTGTGCATAAACAGAGGAGAAGAATGTTTCCGGGGTGTCCATCTTCACACGGTCGGGATCACCTTCGAAGTCAGGTTCGCCAGGAACGGCATGCACCACCATCTTCACCCCAGCGGAATCCACCACGATGCCCACGTGGGAATATTCGCCCTTTTGGTCAAGTGCGATAACGGTGCGGCTGGTCACACCACTTCCTCTTCTGAACACCACGTCGCCGGTTTGCAAAATGCAATCTGCAGGCAAAATGCATCGCGGAGCAACGTTATCGGAACATGCACCAACCATGGTGACAGTCACCAGAATGGCTGCAAGGCAAAAAACAGCGAGACGCAGAGGAGTTGTTTTCATCCGTTGCAAATATAAGGAAAAAAATCAAACACAGCTGTGTAAAAGAGCCATTTTTTTGCCTTACCACAAAAAAAACTTAAATTGTGTCTTCGTCACGTTCATAAATGCACTTTTTTATTTAATTTTGGCTCCACCAATGGAAAATGAACAAAACCAATTCGTCATGACCTCAGAAGACAACCTGTTATTGAACAAATGTGCGATAGTAAGTCGGAAGATATCGCTGATTGCCGAGCAGTACAAGCCGAAGACAGGAAATTGCCCGGTTGTCACCGCCCAATTGTCAAAGACGGAGAACAGAAGCAAAGAGTATGAAAACGGTTCTTTCATCGTCTTGGTGGTTGGGCCTGTGAAATCAGGCAAAAGCACTTTGGTCAACCTCATTGCCAATGCTTATGTCAGCCCAACACATTTCCTGGAATGTACCGTACGGCCATCCATCATCTCCCAGCGTCGTGAAGGCGAGGAGTGCAAGATCACGGTGTTCACCAGCGAGGACGCCTCGAATCACACGGAGCAGATAGACGCCATCATCGACTGCATCCGCGGTATCGAGAAGGAGGAAGAGTTAGTCGGCATCAGCAAATCCGAATATGCACTGACACCAGAGAACATCAAGAACAAGGTGGAGTTGAACCTCGACGAAAGCCTTACCTCGTCGACGCTGGTGACCTCCATCACCACACCGGGCGGCAAATTGATGAAGCAAGATGTGTTCATCATCGACATGCCAGGGTTCGACGGAGAACACGCCAACATAGACAACCCGGTATATGACACCATCGCCCAACGCGCCGACCTCATCATCTTCGTGCAAAGTTCCAACTCTGCCATTTCAAAGGTATCGTGGCAATTCCTCAAGATGTTGTCAGACAACAACAAAGACGTTCCGGTGTGCTTGATACACAACGTGTTCGACTCCTCATGGTGGCGTCCGGAGGAAGAGCGTGCGGCCGCTGTTGCCATTCAGAAAGGAATCGCAATCAAGGAAATACGCAAGCAAGGTTTCCACATCGATGAAGACCAATGCTTCTGCATCAACCTGGGGAAAGTGGAGGACGGCCGCAAACAAGCCTATCAGGAAACACCAGCCCTCCAGCGCGAGGTGGATGAATACGAACGGATAGAGGACATTCTTTACAACAGGGTCATCAACTGCCGCGACGCCATGCGTCTGAGCGTCTGCTTGGGAAGAACCCGTCAACAGATAGAAAAGTGTATCAACGTCATCGATATCGAGTTGGCAAATCGCGCCCAACTGACGGAGCGGTATCAAAGCGTCGTTAGTGAGTTTGCCAAGACGGAAACCTCTGATGATGACCTCTCCCGACACCAACCACTGACCGCCGACTATGCGTCTTTGAAACAACTCATCCGAAACGAGGCCAAGAGCCGCATCATGCTGGTGGAAACAGACAACAACCACAAGAGCAACAGCGAAGCGAGAAGAATCGTCACGAACTTCGTGGAGGATTGCGAGAAAAGCATCACCGCCTCTTTCGGTAGAAGCCTGTCATTGAGCCACATCGAAGAAGGACTATTCCTGGAATGCAAGAAACGCATCGGAGAGATCAGGGAAACCGCCATCCGGTGTCAATCACAGCCCTTGCCTATCACTGTCAACCGACTGCCCATCAAAGAAATGCCCGACATCTCGCTTGCCTCAGGGATAGATTTCGAACTGCTGATCCCACGCAAACCCATGTACCCGCTGTTGTTCGCTCGTTTCGGAGGCCATTCCGCTGAAGACGTGGTGGGGTATATCAACAAGGCGGCAGAGCGGCTTGCCGGCTCACAGCCAGGCGACGCCCAGAACCTTGAAGGATATTTGGAAAAGGAAGGAGGAGCCCTGCAGCCGCTGCTTGACCAAGCCAACCAACTCATGGAGGAGGTTTCGCAAACGTATGCCACCCTCTGCAAGGAATACTGGAAGCAAAGCCGCAACACCATCCTGGCGAGCATCATAGGCGACAAGGCTGCCTTTGATGCAGAAACCGAACAGCTGAAACAACTTAGACAAGAGTTAACCAAAACCAAAGACATCATATGAGACGCAATTTGATCATCATCGCATGCATCTTCCTCGGCATACTGGCCTTGATGGTGTCAGGCAACATCATCATCATCGGTGAAAAAATCGCAAGTGTCACCCACCTGTGGTGGTTGGAATGGGTATTTTATGCCCTGTTGCTCGGCATCTTCTCCTATTACATCCTGCTGCCCATCTGGCGTGTGCATCACTGTCCTGCCTTCCCCGCACTGGCCGTCGACGAGGAAGCCAGCGAGGAGCAACTCAGAGCATATGGACAAAGACTAACCGAGCATTGCGACTTCATAGAAGATGCACAACGGCGAAAAGAGCACCAAAAGGCGTTGGAAACCAACCTGCTGCACGCCTCCGGAAGCCGTTCGCAATTGCTGGAGGTCCTCAAGCAGGAAATGGCCCTGCGTTATGATGGCGACAAGGCTCATGGCATCCTCGGCATCAACGGACAAATCAAGGAATGGGCGAAAACCGTCTTCATGATCTCGGCCATATCCCAAAACAGCCGTTTCGACACCGTCAGCGTGATGTGGCTCAACTACAAGATGATAGAAAGCCTGGTGCTCGCCTCCGGCTTCCGTCCCAACAACCGCCAGATGTTCAAAATCTACCGAGACATCCTGACCACCGCATTAATCACCTACGCAATGTCGGAGGCTTTGACAAAGACCGGTGCCATCGCACCCTTCGACTTTGGAGACCTCCACGATAGTGGAGCGAATGCCGCAAGCGACGCTGCGAGCGATGCTGCCGATGTCGATGCCATGGAGGGGGCCACGGCGGGCATAGACCCGGATGATTTCGGTTTCGACGAACAGTTGACCAATAGCGAGGGACTGTCGGTGTATTCCATCCTGCGCCGCATCAAGATTCCTGGTGTCGTGGTAGGTTCTGCCCTTGACGGCACGGTGAACGCGCTGATGACACTACGCATAGGATACATCACCCGAACCTACCTGCAGCAGGGTGAACAGGCACTGACCGGCATCAAGAACAAACGGGCGGTGAAATGGCAGGCGATGAAAGATGCACTTGTCACCATCCCTGTCATCGTGGCATCGGGAAGCTCCGTCGTGGGAAAGAAAACCTCCAACCTCATCATCAAACTCATCAAAAGGAAGGACTCTGCAAAAGCATAGTCTTTTCTTTTCCCTCCTATTATCTCCTATTCCGTCCTATTTCGTCCTATTCCCTCCTATTCGTGAAATAAAACTAAATCTTTGCTGTTTCTTTTGTGCTTCACCCTTCTTTAACTACTTTTGCATAGAAAACAAAGACGTATTATAAACTATTCATTATGAAGACAAGACTTATTATACTCATTACACTCTTGCATGTGGGCATTGCCGCACATGCAGACGACAAGCACGAGCCCCCCATCAAGCACGTGACCGTTTTCACCACCGGGGCACAGGTGGAGCGGTCGATGTCGCTCAATCTCACGGCGGGTGAACAAGTCATCACCTTCACCGGCTTCTCCCCTTATACCGACACGAAGAGCCTGCAACTGAGGGCTCACGGCAAACTGACCGTCATCGGTGTGAACTACCGCAAGGCCCATCCCGACAGCACTAAGCAGGTGCAGATATGGAAGGACGCTGAGAAGAAAGTGAAGGCTGCCGACGACAAGATACACCAGCTGAAAGCACAGCGTGAAGTGGTAGAATCGCAACTGGAGATGGTGAAAACCAACTGCTCCGTGGGCAACCGCACCGCTGTCACCCCTCTTGCCGGCATCAAGGAACTCAACGACTACTATTCGCAGGAACTTCTTGCCCTAAAGAAGAAAATCATCTCCATCGACGAGGAAATCCAAAAAGCCAACGAGGAAAAGCAACGTCTGGCTTTCTCCGCCGACTCCATCGCTCACCTGAAACTCACCACCGTCACCGAAGTGGACGTGAAAGTGGATGTTCCCCAGGCTTGTCGGGCGGAATTCGATTTCTCCTATTATGTGAAGAACGCCGGGTGGTATCCCACCTACGACGTGAGGTCGGAAAGTACCTCGCACCCCCTGCAACTCTCCTACAAGGCCAATGTCTTCCAAAACACCAAGGAGAAATGGGACAAGGTGCCGGTGACACTCTCCTCTGCCAATCCCAACCGCTCGAATATCGCTCCCGAACTACGCACCTATTGGCTCGACTACGGCCGTTCTGCTCCTCGGTATGACCAAAGCGATGAGGACAACGGTGTCTCCGGCATTGTGACAGACGAGAAGGGAGAACCGCTCATCGGTGCCTCGGTGCTCGTCGTGGGAACAAAGCTCGGCACGGTGACCGATTTCGACGGCCGCTACTCCATCACATTGCCCAAGGACAACAAGCAGTTGAAATTCTCCTATGTAGGATACGTCCAGCAAACCAGACGGGTGACCGGCCCCACGCTGAACGTCAAGATGAAAGAGGACAATGCCGTACTTGATGAAGTTGTTGTCGGATATGGCACCATGGACGCCTTGGAAGGAAGGGTTGCAGGGGTGCAAGTCTCCAACACTTCATCTAGACGAACTGCAAAAATGTCTGCACCGATGATGAAAGCCGATGAGGAAGAACTTGCCGAGAGCGAAATGATGGACGTGGAGGAGCAAAAGGCACAGTTCGGATATGAGTTCGAAATCAAGCAGCCACTCACCCTGCTCTCCAATGGGAAGGTCACCGTCACGGAAATCGCACGATACCAATTGCCCGCCAACTACCAATACGTGGGCGTGCCCCGAGCCGACAAGGAAGCTTTCCTCGTGGCCGACGCCACTGGATGGAGCAATTACAGCCTGCTTGAAGGCGAAGCCAACATCTATTTCGACAACTCCTTCGTGGGAAAGACCATCATCGACCCCAACGTGCCCAGCGACACCCTGCACTTCTCTCTAGGACGTGACAACGGCATACGCATACAGCGCACCAAGGTGGCAGACAAGTCCACTCGCAAACTGCTCGCCTCACATCAGGAACAGACCATGACATGGCGCATCACCTTGAAGAACACCCGCAACGAGGCCATCAACATGACGCTCAAGGACCAAATCCCCGTCTCCCAGAACTCGGGCATCACCGTCACGACAGAAGAGTTGAGTGGTGGCAACCTCGACAAGGAAAAGGGCATCGTCACATGGAACATCAACCTCCAGCCCAACGAGCAAAAGGAGCTTTTGGTGCAGTATCGCGTGAAATACCCCAAAAACCGCCGCCTGGTCATAGAATAGGACCTAGCTGCCAGGATTGCTAGTTTTCCTAGAAGTCTTAGTTTTCCTAGAACTTCCTATAGCTTCCTAGAACTTCCTATAGCCTCCTAGAACTTCCTATAGCTTCCTAGAACTTCCTATAGCCTCCCATAAAATAAATACTTTTCAAATATCAAAACATAATGAAAACCTTATTATTATCCATCGCAATGATGACAGCCTTCGGCACTTGCCACGCACAGAAAACGCTTGTGCTTTACTATTCAGAGTCAGGAACGACAAAAACCGTGGCTGAAGAATTTCAGAAACAGCTCAATGCCGACATCGAAAGCATCGAGTGCGTCAAACCCTATACGGGCAACTTCCAAGAGACCATTCAGCGCGGTCAGAAAGAGGCGCAGAGCGGCGAATGGCCAGAGCTCAAGCCATTGAAAAAGAAAATCTCCGACTATGACGTCATCTTCCTCGGCTACCCCATCTGGTTCGGCACTTGCGCCAACCCGATTTTCTCCCTTCTGAAAGACAATGACTTCGCAGGGAAGACCATCGTTCCGTTCTGCTCCTTCGGCAGCGGCGGTCTGAACACCTCTACCGATGCCTTGAAGAAAGCCTTGCCCAAAGCAAAGTTTGTAGAAGGTTACGGCGTGCGTCAGGCAAGAGTTGAGTCTGCCGCGAAGGAAATCGACAGGTTTCTCAAGGTCAGTGGTTTCAAGAAAGGCACCGTCGCTCCCCTACCCGACTTCTCGGCACAACAACCTGTGAGCGAAGAGGAGAAAGCCATTTTCAGTGCCGCCTGCTCCAGTTACCAAATGCCACTTGGCACACCGTCGACCGTGGGAAAGCGTGAGACACCCGACGGCACGGAATACCAATTCACGGTCAAAAGCCGCGGCTTCGACGGCCAGGAGGCCACATCCACCATCTATGTGATAGCTGGCAAAGAGCCTGGGGCCAAGCCGGAATTCACACAAGTAGTGAGATAGAGACGATAAAGACCCCTCACCAAGAGTTTGTTCGCTATGCTGCAACATCGTTGCAGCCATAGCAAATAGAGACAGAGAAGACTCGTCACAGACGAGTCTTCTCTTCGTTTCCAGCACCTGTGCCCTTGTATTTCGAGCGGGTGGCGTTGAAATTGTAGTTCAAGGTCACCCCGACACACTGCGTGTAGCTATAAACATCCTGGGCTGTCAGGCCGATGGCATAGTAAGTGGTGACCTTCGTCCTGGAGGTGCGGAAGATGTCGTTGGCATAAAGCGTTGCCGCCAGGCGTCCTTTCAGGAAACTCTTTTGCAGCCGGGCGTTCACCGCGAAATTGCTGCCACGATACATGAATCCCCAATGGTTGCTGCCGGAATAACTGACTTGCAGCAGAGCCTTGGTAGGGGATGGCGAATCCCCTCCAAACACGAACCAAGATTTCAGGTCGAAGCTGAATTCGGGCTTGTTCATTTTCTTCGGTGCACCATACTTCTCGGCATCAAACATCTGCTGATAGTAGTGCAGTGTGGCGGAGGGCTGCCAGAAGCCGAACTTTGGTGATGCGACAAGTGTGGCATAGACACGGTCCTGGTGGTCGAAGTTGTCGGGTTGGAATATGCCTATCTCTTTCTCCTCGTCATACACATTGCCGACATGGGTGAAGAAGTCGTTCTCACGGGTGAAACCTGCCATGAAGTTGAGCCACGAATAGGTCAGGTTGAAGTCGATGCTCTGACGAACGGAAGGGCGCAGCAACGGATTGCCTCCTTCGTATAGCATGCGGCTGTCGTAAATCACGATGGAACTCAACATACTATAAGGTGGTCGGGTGATGCGCTTGCCATAACTCAGTTGCGCACTCCACTTGCCCTTCTGCCAAGCGGCTGAGAGGTTGGGGAACCAGTCGTTATAGGTACGGCTAGGCTCAGGCTGCCAGATGCCAAACGAACTGTAATCCGTAGATACATGTTCATAGCGCAGGCCTGCATTCAGGCGCCATTGTCCCAGTTGCAACTCGTATTGGGCGAAGCCGGCGATATTCTTTTCGTCCATCTCGTTGTCGGCAGTGGGTATGATTTCCTCGTCGTTATGGTTGCGGCAATGGCTCTCCGTGCTCGTCACCTCCGAACCGCCGCTCAGCATGCCTTTCCATATGGGATAGGTCAACACTAGCTTTCCAGCCACCATCCTTCGGTCTTCATTGCTATGGGTGGTGATGGTCCTGTCGCCCAATTCCTTGCTCATCTCTTGTCCGAAGATATGGTCTTCCGATGCACGTCGCAGCAATGTGGCATTCAGGTCGATGCTTAATTTCCCCACTTTGCCTACATAGTACGTATTCAGTTCCCATACGGGTTTGTCTTTTTCGTTGATATCCGTCTTCAGATGCACGTCGCCATAGAATGCCCCGTTTTTCAGATAGTTCTGCCTCATATCAGTGAAGAAACGATTATAAAGCAAATGCTCCGACGAGAAACTCAGTCCCACGGAATGGTCGGCGTTGAAGTCATAACTCATCCCTGCCATGTACTGAAAACTTGTCCAGGTGCTTCTTACCGGCAGGTCCACACTGACATCGAACATATCCTTGCTGATATGCAACTCTTGGTCGAGGTCTTGGTCGTTGCTGTGATTGCCGTTGTCGAGTGCCACATTGGCGAAAGCCTCCAGGCCGCCTTGGCGGTACTTCACTGTCAGGTCGTCGTAGTTGCTCAACTTGTTGTTCTGCTTGGCATCAATGGTAGTCATCACACTCAGCCCGTCGCCTTGTGCCTTGATTGTCTTGATGCGGATGACGGCATCCACCTCGGCATTGTATTGTGCCCCGGGGGCGGTGATGATGTCAACGCTCTTGATGTCGATAGACTTCAACTGCTTCAGGTCCTGGACGTTGTTCACCTTCTTGTTGTTGATGTAGATTTCCGGCTCCCCTTTGGCCAGCACCACGAACTTGCCATCGCGCCCTTGCACCATGGGCATCATCGAGAGTACGTCGTCGGCATTGCCGATGTCGTGGAGGATGGAATGCTGCACTTCGACGGTCATTCCGCCCGGCGTCATCTTGTATTGTGGGATCTCCCCCTTTACCGTGACTCCTTGTATCAAATAAGTGTCGGGATGCATGGCAATGGTGCCGAGCCGCCCCACGGGTGCGTTCCTTGTCACGGTCTTGTAACCGACATAGGTGAGTTTGACGATGAGTTGGCGGGGTTGGCACGGGATGACGAAGTCGCCGTTCTCATTGCTCACACCTCCTGTGATGAAGGCGGAGTCGTTGGGAGCGAGGAGCGACACGGTGACATAGGGCAACGGCTTTCCGTGCTCGTCGACGATATGCCCCGTCAGTTTGGTGTCAGCCTTCTGCATGCATTCCACGTAGATGTCCTTGTCCTCTGAGGTCACACGCATGGGATAGAAGCCCACCACCTGCTTGACGGCATCCTTGACCGAGGCGTTCCTCAGTGAAGTGGTGACGGTGAAGTCCTCCAGTTCGTCGAAGATGAAGTTGATTTTGTAACTGCTTTGCGCGTTGTCTATCCAAATGAGCGCCTCGGAGAGGGAGGTGTTCCTGAAGTTGTGTGTGAGTTGCTGAGCCCCTGCCGTCGTGGCGACGAGGCACAATATGATGATGAAAAGATGTCTCATGATGATGTCCTATTCGATGGTGATGGTTTTTTCGGAAAGCGTGAGGTGTACTTTCTCGAAATGGTTGATGCGATTGAGGATGTCCTGGATGGAATCGTTGGCCTCCCATTTCAGGTAGAATCGCAGTGTGCGTGTGGCTTCGTTCTTGAACACCACCTTCACTCCGTAGTCACGACTGAGTTGCTGCATGATTTGTTGCAGTTCCACGTTGTTGAACTGTTGGTCTTTCCTGATGGAGTCATTCCTCTCCACAATCGGCACCACGCTGTATTCTGCCTCTTGTTGTTCCGCTTCCTGCACCTCCGGGGTTTGTTGGGGAGCAACGGTCGGTGTGTCCTCCTTCACGTCGCTGGTCTTGCTGAAATGCTGGATGGCTGCATAGGTGATGCCAGAGAGAGCGGCCACGGTGACGATGATGGCGGCCCATCGCATCATCGGGCTTTGTCGTCTATGGTGCTGGCGCTTAGCCTTGAATTGCTGCCACTCCTCCTCCACATCGGGGATGGGGACGTTTGTCTCGTCGAGCATTTGGTCGAGTTGCTCGTCGGTGTATTGCTCCGGGTGGAGGAGCATCCTGATTCGGTCTTTGTTCTTCATACTTCTCGTTTGTTGAATTGTTGACGCAGTTTCCTCAGTCCTTGCACGATGTGTTTGTTGACGGCGGAGAGACTGATGCCGAGGGAATGTGAGATGTCCTTGTATGACTTCTCATCGTCGAAGCGCATGCGGATGACGCGTCCTGTCTGGGTCGTAAGCCTTTCGTCGATGTATTGTTGCACCATCGTCGTCAGTTCTTCGTCAGACTTGTCCTGCCATGTCTCCGTTTCGCCCCTGGCGGGCTCCGTCGCTAGTTGCGCCGTGGCTTCTTGCTGTCTTTGCCGTTGTGCAATGATGTTGAGGCAGCGGTTTCTGACGCAGGTGAGCAGGAACGCCCGTTGCGACTCCTCGCGTAGAGTCACGCTGCCATCCCAGAGTCGCGCGAACACGTCCTGTACGGCATCTTTGGCATCGTCGTCGTCGCCCAGCAGGATGTGGGCGGCCCTGTACATCCTGCCGTATTCCGAATGGAAAAGTCGTTCAAACTGTCGTTCTCTGTCTTGCATCTTTTGTTCGCTGTTTTATCCTATATACAGCCGAGTATGAAGAATCATCACCCCAGAAGGCAGTTTTTTTTGAAAAATATCGAATAGCATGCAAAATTAGCGAAAAAAAGTGACGTAGGGTGAGGTAAGATTGCCCAATTACATTTTTGCGTATAAATATTCATAACAACTGCAATTTTTCACATTTTCATACAAAAACTTTCTCCGATTTGACGAAATGATAATTTTATTTCACGAAATGATAAGTGGGAAAATGGCTTTCATACCTACCTTTGCATCGCCAAAACATCAATGATATGCCCAATGTAGAATACCAAAACTCAGCCATGGAATATGCGATGTGGTATCAAGAGCATCTGCTCAAGATGGAGAGTGTCATGGGTAAAAAGATTGAGACGAAAATCGAGGAAATCATCGACAGGAAAATTGATGAATACATGAAAAAAACAAGAAACGAGAAATAACTCAACAACAATTATTAATTCATTTTTTAAACATTTCAGACAGTTATGAAAAAGACTATTTTCAGTTTCGCCATCGCAGCTGTAGCAGCTGTAGCAATGGTATCATGTGGAAACAAGACCGACAACACCGGTAGCGGAGAGGCAACCCCGGAGGATGAGCAGGCTACGTAGCAAAAGGCTGAGACAGAGGATGCCAACACGCTGAGCACCGATGCTTTCAGCATGGCCACACCCGAAGATTTTGAAATCAATGGCAAACCTGAGTATTTGCAGAAGAACCATGAAATCAGTTTCCGCACCAAGGCTGGTGTGACACCCACCTATGAGATCAAAATCAACCATGATGCCAACATCACTTTCGACACCCGCCAGTCAGACATCGCCAAACTGAAGGCTATCGACCCCATCAAGGTGGGCGACGTGTCTTTCCAAGGTGGCTGGCAACCCGATGGCAAAAGCCTCGTCCTCTATGCCGACCTTGGCGACAAGGGCACGGCAAGGGTGTTCCTGCCTAAGCCTAGTGGCGTGAATGCTCCCGACGATGCTGCTGTCATCGCAAAGTTGGCCGAACTGCTTTCAAGCCTCAAATTCAAATAAGAAAGGACCATCATCCTCATGCTTCAGTAAGTATGTGATATCCATCGACTCTCTTCGGAGAGAAAGATTGTCTACGGAGTCGGAGAGCAAAGGAGAATGCGCCATAGGTGTAAGAAACTCCCAAACTCCTCAACTCCGTAGACCGATTCAATAGCATGGAATCGTTTGAATGGCAGAAAACGGTCAACCTTGGAGTAAAGGAGCATGCGCCATAAACATATGAAAATTCCCAAACTCCTGTGTGGCTGCAAACATCGCTCTTCAAGTTTTCCTGCCGGGATTTTTCTCGCATGCACGCGCGCTTGTGTGGTTGTTTTTTCTTTTTTTATTTTTTTTCTTCTTAAGGGGGTGCAGGGGGAATATCTTCTTTCTTTTGTTTTTTTGTTTTTTTCTTTTTTACTTGTAACATTTGCTGTCACAAAGGACGTCACAACGAACGTCACATCAAGCGTCACATTGAGCGTCACACCCTCAAAAGAACCGCATTCACATCTGACTGAATCACAGGATGTTGAGACTGGTTTGTTCGTGTCATAAAACGTCACAACACCCGTCACACCATCCGTCACATCCTCTGTCACATCACCCGTCACAACACCCGTCACACTTTCCGTTGATGTTGATAGTTTTTCCGCTGTCATCTGATGGGTTTGACATCCTTCTGGTGAGACGGGAAGAATCCCGTCTCTACATCGTGCGCACTGTGTCGATTGGCACATGGTTTTTCTTGGCTTTTCCATCTTCTTTATTATTCAAATTGGTCTTTACAACTTATTATCACATGCTTTTCCATTTGCAAAAATATGTCATTTTCATTAGTCCTTGTTGCTATTTTAATATAGGTGTGCTGGAATATTTGGAGAATTCGTTTGAATTGCTTATCTTCGCAGCGAAAATGCAGGGCCTTCCGGCTTGGCAACCAAACGATAAACCATCATCAAAATAATGAGACACAATATGAAAAAGACATTGGCAATACTCTTGTTCTGCCTTGCCTTACATGCACAATGGGGCGTGGCTCAAAACACGATGGCCAGCATCAGGCAGCGCTATGCGGCTATGAAGGAGTATATCAACACCCACAACGGCACCAACGAAAACGATGGCGCCGAATGGATGGAATGCTACCACGTGGAAGCACGCCATTTCCTACCAGCAACAGGCGGTCACAAGGAAAATGTATATATGTATTTCGGTGAGAAGGAAAATCCCGACGACCTCATCTATGCAAAACATTGGCTGAAATTCGTCACAACGAAATACAATTATGCCGTGCGTGAGTATTACGAAGAATATCTATACGATGAAGACGGCAACATCGCCTTCATCTATGCCTTTCAACCCTGGCTTGACATCGAGGACAAGAGTGAGGACATGGATTATGAGTTCAGATTCTATTTCAACAAGGGCAAGTTGATCAACACTGTCGTCAAGAAAAGTCCCTTGGGCGAGAATGCTTTCGTGGAAGATTATTCCGGCGCCACCGTGAAAAAGGCCTACCAGGAGTTTTACCAAGGTTTCATCGCCAGGTCGAAAGACTTTATGAAGTTGTTCTACTCCATGGAGAATGCGATGTACAACTTTTCCGATTGACCCCTACCCTATTATCAAGCTGTGCTACAGATGGTGCGGCTGAAGGGGGCATTTCCAGCATATTTTTCCACAAGTCAAAAAAACGTGCATATACATTTAATTGAATCGCTGTTTACAATGAGAAAAGCGACATTCATAGTGATGATGGCAGCTGCTGCCATCACCCTTTCCTCATGCAAGGAAAAAGCAAACGACACCCCGCTCCCATGGGTGGAAACAGAAAACTCTGAAGGAAGCGAAATGACAACCCCTGAGGGGGCGGAAACATCGGGGACATCGGCCAAGGATGCAAGTAAGGCGATGGAGACAAGGGAAGCACAGGCTGCTGCAGCTGCTGCCAAAAGGGCTGAGGGTAGCGCCGGGTTGAAGAACACCTTCTACAGCCATCGTTTCACCATCGGCTATCCCGAAGCCTTGAAGGAGAGATTCACCGACGAGACCACGTTCACTGCCGAGACCAACGACAAGGACAGCCGTATGAACGTGAGATACGAGCAAGACGGCACCTTCGCCGACCTCAACGAATGCGCGGAGAAGTTCAAGCAGGAAGGCAGCGAGGATGAGGTGTTTGAGAAAGCAAAGGTCAACGGCAACGTGATGACGATGAAGTCGACCAATCTTGGGGAGACCTGCATGTATTTCATTGTTAAGAAAGACGCGATGACCGGCGTGGTGGGCAAATATTATTTCAGAAGTTCGAGAGCGAAGGACTTCGAGAAATATTTCCCCTCCATCGTCAATTCCGTCGATATCAAATAACACGCAAATCGATTACCAACAAATATGAAACGCTTACTGATCATTTTCGCCATGGCCCTGTGCCTTCTGTCTTTGTCGGCTGAAAGCATACGCGTGGGCCAATTGAACCGTAGTTACATCACCTACGTACCAAGGAACCTTGGCACCAACCGGCCGCTGCTCATCTCATGCCACGGTATGAACCAGGATGCCAACTACCAGAAGGGGATGCTGAAGATTGAGACCGTGGCCGACACCGCCAAGTTCGTCACCGTCTTCCCCGAGGGCATCGACAGGTCATGGGACATCTCTGGCAACCGTGACATCAACTTCATACTCGCCCTCATCGATGAGATGGTGGAGAAGTATTCCATCGACCCTTGCAGGGTATACCTCTCCGGCTTCTCCATGGGTGGCATGTTCACCTACCATGCGATGAACAAGATTGCCGACCGCATCGCCGCCTTCGCTCCCATCAGCGGCTACCCGATGGGGGGTGCCACGGCCAACCCCAACGTGCGTCCCATACCCATCATCCACACCCACGGCACAACCGACGACGTGGTGTCGTTTGCCAACGTGCAGCGCAACCTGAACGTATGGATTCAGCACAACGGATGCCCGACGACCGCCACCGTGACGCGCAACTACCGTGGTACGCCCCACATCACCCGCCATGTATGGGGACCGGGCAACGAAGGCGTGGAAGTGGTGCTGATGGAGATGGCCAACAAGGGTCACTGGATTTCCAACGACTTCGGCGTGCTCACCGGCGATGAGATATGGAAGTTCTGCAGCCGCTATTCGGTGGATGTCACCTACCCCATCGAGAAACCCGTGGTGCAAATCGACCAAAGGTTCACAAGCCTCAACGAGGCGAAAGGCAAATCCTTCGCCATCGTCAACGAGGAGGAGGGGTTGGCATTCCACGGCATCGACAACCAGAACCTGGGATACAGCGAGTATTCCGATGCGTTCAGCGATGACAATTCCGGCTACCACTTCAAACTGGTGAACAGCAGCGTGGCTAATAGTTGGCTGCTGCGCCTGATGACGCCCGACAACACTGAGTATAGCATCTGGGGAAATCCCGGATACCTCAACTCACAACCTGTCGACGGCTGGTGCTGCTTTATCCTCGGACTGAACAACCAGAACGGACAAGATATCAGGAACGGTGCCGTGTGGGAAATAGAATATGTGGATGGAAAAGGCTTCTCCTTAAAGAATGTTGGCACAGGCCTCTATCTCCACGACAGTTCCCCAGCGAAATACGACACCCCGAAATATTTCACCTTCTGCACCACGGAGAAAGTGACCGGCATCACCACCGTTCCCTCTTCATGCAAGAGAGATGACGGAAGCACATACGACCTGCTCGGCCGCCGCGTGGATGGCAACAACCTGCGTCCCGGCATATACATCAAGGGCGGAAGGAAGTTTGTCGTGAAATAATATCATCACAGATTACACTATTCATCATAAAAGACTAAAAAAGTGAAACGATTAGCAAGAGCAATTTTCAGCATGATGGCAATGGCTATGGCGATGCCTGCCATCGCCCAGGACAACAACACCTGGCCATGGGATTTCCCCCAACAAGTGAAAGTGAAAATCGTGGAGGGCCAGACCGTTCTCAGCCCCTACACCTACTATCCCCAAGCCGTGAAGGAGGGCAAACCACCCAAGGAAGCAGTGCTCATCTTCTATGATACCACGGTCAAGAATGTAGGTAAGGAGAAATCGACACTTGCCACCTACAACGGCGAAGTGGAGATGCCCAACGCGCTCATCATCCCATTGCCCAATAACGCCAAGGCAAAGAAAGGCGACGTGGTGCTCACATGGTGGCAGAGCGGCAGTGGATTGGAGAGAGCCATCGTCGTTGACGACAGCAACCCTCTCGAACCCAAGGTATGCTACCTCGACCAGAGATGGCCCGACAATCCCGAAAGCCCCAAGTTGGCTGAGAAGAAAAAGGGTGAATCCTTGAAACCTTCATCATTTGCCGTCATCAAAGACAAGCAATGGCAAAGCGGCGCCCAGGTTGCCATCCACAAGGACAATGAATGGCTGGCAGGGACGCTCATCCACGTGGAGGGCAGCAAGGTGCTGGTGCTGGGTTTCGGCAGCAAGGTAGAGGCATACGACAAGGCCGATGTGCGCCTCATCCCCTTCAAGGAGAAAATCAAGGTGGGCGACGAGGTCTGGGCGACTTGGGTCAACACATATCGCCCCGGTTATGTTGTCACCCATGTGGACAACGAGGCCGGACGTGTCTATGTGAAAGGCAAGAACAGTTCAAGCGTCGAAGCGAAAAGCATCGCCGAAGTCACCAAGATATTGGAATGACCTAGGCTCATCCAAGGCTATGACGATGGAGGCTTACTGGAATATGTATTCCACGATGGCCTCCATCGCCACGTATCAAGCCAATCACAATTCGTCATACCTCCATCCCATCCTAAGGCATCATTCATATCATTGTGGCCAGAGACTTACCCCAAAAGAGTCATCTCATTCAAAAACTAGTGAAAAAAGTGACTAAAAATTTGCACACCCCAAAAAAAACAAGTAATTTTGCACTCGCTTTCGAAATCACCACTCAAGGAGAGATGGCAGAGTGGTCTAATGCATCGGTCTTGAAAACCGACGTACCGAGAGGTACCGGGGGTTCGAATCCCTCTCTCTCCGCAATAAATGCTGACTACCAACAAGTTACAGTGTTTACGCACACTTTCACGCGCACTTCAAATGGTGTGCGTTTTTTTTGTCAAACGGAATCTTTCTGTATTCTATCACTGATTTCATCTGGCCAACAAAAGAGAACTACAGGAAGCCATGAAGACCAAGTTCGGTATCAACCTGGTGTTCCTCGGCTCCAAGGATTCCCTCTACGGCTATCTGATTGTTGACCACCATACTAAGACCGTCTTCAAGGGCAGCGACGTGGTGAAAATCAAAGAACTCCTACAATTCCAGTCCAAGGAAGACCGTTTCCGGCAGATAGATGCTTTCATCGACCAGATGCTCGACGACAACATCAACCTGACCACCAAGGAACTCAACCAGCTCCTCCGTCGGCAGTTCGGCACCAAA